>Ga0265297_10001434_pt1 | contig 56021 bp, 40 predicted proteins | sample Munlanlwell13791_FD_192502 | JGI IMG/M metagenome (GOLD analysis project Ga0265297, IMG submission 192502) | Leachate microbial communities from a municipal landfill in Southern Ontario, Canada - Leachate well 137-91 | ecosystem: Engineered > Solid waste > Landfill > Unclassified | place...
GATTGTTCCTCTTTGGCAAGCCTCTTCAATTTCAAAAAGATTTTTTCCGGGTACCCAACCATCGGCGATGGCCTTGTCCCAGGTTTTGGATGATTTTCTTTGTCCGATGATGACATTGAATCCGTTGTCGCGGAGGTTGAGCGATTGTCCGGGTCCTTGCACACCGTAACCAATGATGGCAATGGTGTCGTTTTTCAATACTTCTTGTGCCTTTGCCAATGGAAACTCTTCACGGGTTACCACATTCTCTTCTGTTCCTCCAAAATTAATCTTAGCCATTTTTCTGTTTTTTGATTTTGTTACAACTAGTATCTTTTATTTCTATCAGTTTCTATTTATTTCAATCTATTTCTATCTATTTCTATCTATTTCAGATTCTGCCCTTCTCCCAGTCCCCTAGTCTCCCAGTCCCCCAGTCTCCCAGTCCCCCAGTCCATCCGCGGTGCTACTTCGCCTTCGCCTCCATTTTTGTAAAAAGCGCGTCCCTTTCGCGAAGAAATTCGGAAAGTCGTTCAACGGGTGAGCGGGTGATGGCGATCCTTCCTGAACGGATGAATTGCAAAACCCCAAATTGGTTCAGTCCTTCGAAAAGTGCCTGTGTCTCCTCTTTGTGCCCTGTTTTCTCAATGACAGTGTACTCTTTGGTAATCTCCAGGATGCGGGCATTGTGACTCCTGATCATCTTCTCAATCTGGTCGCTGTCCATCAGCGCCTGGGTAGTCACTTTGTACAAAGCGATTTCCTGAAAAATCATCTCCTCATTGGTGTGGTAGAAAGCCTTCAGAACATCGATAAGCTTCTCTATCTGCTTGACGATGTTGACCACTTTTTCTTTCTCCTCGTTAATCACAATGGTGAATTTGGAGATTCCGGCGATAGCCGATTCAGAAACAGTCAGACTCTCAATGTTCACCTTTCTGCGGGTGAAGATGATGGTAACTCTGTTTAGCAAACCGATATGATTTTCGGTGTATGCGGTAATGATATACTCTTGTCTCATAATATTTTTGTTTCTGAAGATTATTACAATTCGTCAGCACCTAGCAGACACCTGGATACTGTTCCACCGGCCGGGACCATTGGGAAAATATTGTCCTCCTGTTCGATTTTGACCTCAAGCAGGTAAGGCCCTTTGGCGTTGATCATCTCTTTCATGGCAGTTTCCAGCTCTTTCCTGTCGGAAACTGAGGCTCCCGGAATTCCGTAAGCTGATGCAAGTTTGACAAAATCCGGGCTGGTAATTTCGGTGAAGGAATATCTTTTCTCAAAAAAGAGTTCCTGCCACTGGCGTACCATCCCAAGGAAATCGTTGTTCAGAATCACGATCTTAACCGGCAAATTTTCCTGCGAGATAGTCCCAAGTTCCTGAATCGTCATCTGGATACCGCCATCACCAACAAAGAGAATCACCTCTTTTTCCGGCGCTCCGAATTTGGCCCCCATGGCCGCCGGAAGTCCAAAACCCATAGTTCCCAATCCTCCTGAGGTAACCCACAATCTGGATTGATCAAATCGGGCATAACGGGCGGCAGCCATCTGGTTCTGACCAACATCGGTAACAATCACCGCTTTGTTGTCTGTAAGATCGGTCGACAAGCGTACCACTTCACCCATGGTCAAACCGGGTTTGGTTGGTGTCAGGTCATTCACGATCACCTTGTCATGCTCTTTTTGGCGGGACTGAAGAAATTCGTTTACCCATGCCGTGTGTTTCTTCTCCTCAACCAAAGTAGTCAGCAACCTAAGTGTGTGTTTGGCATCGCCAACGATGGCCACATCCGTTTTGATATTCTTATCAATTTCTGCAGGGTCGATCTCGATGTGAATGACCTTGGCTTGTTTGGCATAGGTATTAATATTCCCTGTAACGCGGTCGTCGAACCGCATTCCAACGGCAATTAAGACGTCACATTCGTTGGTTTTAATATTCGGAGCATAGTTTCCGTGCATACCGAGCATTCCCATGTTCAACGGATGATCGCTTTGAAGGGCTGAAATACCAAGCAGGGTAGAGGCTGCAGGCATTCCGGTTTTCTCGATAAAGCTCAAAAGCTCTTTTTCAGCTCCCGAAAGCAGGATGCCCTGACCATATATAAGATAGGGTTTTTTTGCCTCATTGATCAGATCGGCCGCCTTCTTCAGATGTTTTTTATCAGTTGGGAACTCAGGAACATAGGAGCGAATTTTGGTGCATTTCTCATAGGCAAATTGAAGCTTGCCAAACTGGGCGTCTTTTGTGATGTCCAATAACACGGGACCCGGACGTCCGGTGGAGGCAATATAAAATGCTTTGGCAATGGCCTCAGGGATCTCTTCCGCACTGGTAATTTGATAGTTCCATTTGGTTATAGGCATGGAGATACCAATTACGTCCGATTCCTGGAAAGCATCGGTTCCCAGTAACCCTGAAGTAACCTGCCCGGTGATACAAATTATTGGGGTGGAGTCGATCATGGCATCGGCGATACCGGTGATCAGGTTGGTTGCGCCGGGACCGGAGGTGGCAAAACAGACCCCTACTTTGCCGGAAACACGGGCGTAACCCTGGGCTGCATGAACGGCGCCCTGTTCGTGGCGCACCAAAACGTGCTTTACGTGGTGGCCAAAATCGTAAAGTGCATCATAGATAGGCATGATGGCCCCACCCGGGTATCCGAAAATGGTGTCAACACCTTCCGCAACAAGCGAACGGATCATTGCTTCTGACCCCGACATTTCAACGGGCTCTTTCGGACTATTTTTTATTTTTTCATTTTTAGTTGTCATATCTGATCATTTGTCTAATAAGAATTCTATTTTTTTATTTATTCTTCAATTTCCCCCAGTCTCCCAGTCTCCCAGTCCCCTAGTCCCCCAGTCTTCCTAGTCTTCCTAGTCATCCTAGTCTTCCCAGTCTTCCCAGTCTTCCTAGTCGATCATCCGAATAGCACCCTTATCCGCTGAGGAGACATTTTGCGCATAGGCCTTCAGTGCCCTGCTGATCTCTCTAACTCTTGCGGCTGGTTTGTAGGCTTTATTTCCGTGAGCTTTTTGCTTAGAGATTCTTTCCTCTAAAACTTTATCGCTGACGACCCACTCAATTTTCCTGCCGGGAATGTCGATAATAATTTTATCCCCATCCTCCACCAGGGCAATTTCGCCACCTGCGGCAGCCTCAGGAGAAACATGGCCAATGGAGAGGCCGGAAGTGCCGCCTGAGAAACGTCCATCGGTGAGAAGAGCACAAACTTTATCCAGTTTTCTGGATTTCAGATAGGATGTAGGATAGAGCATCTCCTGCATTCCAGGTCCGCCTTTCGGCCCTTCATAACGGATAATTACCACATCCCCAGGTGTCACTCTCCCTTCCAGGATCCCGGTACATGAATCTTCCTGCGATTCAAAAACCCGGGCTGTACCTTCGAAATGGTAAACCGATGCATCGACACCTGCCGTTTTAACAATACAGCCGTTACGGGCAATGTTTCCATACAAAACTGCCAGGCCGCCCTCTTTCGAATAAGCGTTGTCTACTGCACGAATACATCCGTGCTGACGATCCAGGTCCAGTTCCTGATAATATTTCTCCTGAGAACCCATAACCAGGTTTCGACCCTGGTTCCCGGGAGCCGAGGCATACATTTTTTTTGCTTCCGAACCTTCGCCAACCCTGCCGATGTCCCATTTTTCGATGGCAGCTGCCAGGGTTGGCTCATCCACCCGTGACACTTCGAGGTTCAGTAAATTTTTTCTTTCCAGTTCGCCCAAAATACCCATGATACCACCGGCTCTGTTAACATCCTGCATATGGTAGGCGGAACTTGGGGCTACTTTGCATATACAAGGTACATTGCGCGAAAGCTGATCCATCTCTTTCATGGTAAAGTCGACCCCGGCCTCGTTGGCAATGGCCAAAAGGTGCAATACGGTATTGGTCGATCCACCCATGGCAATATCGAGGGTCATGGCATTCATAAAGGCATCACGTGTCGCTATGGAACGGGGAAGTATAGCTTCGTTTCCATCGCGGTAGTAACTGTAGGTAATTTCAACAATCTTTTTCGCAGCCTGTTCAAAAAGCCTTTTCCTGTTGGCGTGGGTGGCAACAATGGTGCCGTTTCCCGGCAGGGAGAGACCGAGCGCTTCCGTCAGACAGTTCATGGAGTTGGCGGTAAACATACCTGAGCAGGAGCCACAGGTAGGGCAGGCATCCTGTTCAACTTCCGACAGAAGCTGTTCGTCGATCGAATCGTCGGCGCCCATCACCATGGCATCCACCAGGTCGTATTGCTTGCCGCGGATTTCGCCTGCTTCCATCGGACCTCCCGAAACGAATATGGACGGGATGTTCAGCCGCATGGAAGCCATCAGCATACCGGGGGTAATTTTGTCGCAATTAGAGATGCAGATCATGGCATCCGCCTGATGGGCATTCACCATGTACTCGACACTGTCGGCAATCAGATCGCGGGAAGGAAGCGAATAAAGCATTCCATTGTGTCCCATCGCAATCCCGTCGTCGATGGCAATGGTGTTGAACTCGGCAGCGAAGCATCCTTCAGCTTCCACCAACCTTTTCACCATCTGACCTACCTCGTGCAGGTGGGCATGACCTGGAACAAACTGCGTGAAAGAGTTGACAATGGCAATAATTGGTTTACCGAATTGGCTCTCTTTCATGCCATTGGCACGCCATAAACTTCTGGCACCTGCCATTTTACGTCCTTGCGTAGACTGATTGCTTCTTAACCCTTTTTGCATAATTTAGTTTTAAAAAAAGAACCTTCCTCGTTATGTTGAGAAAGGTTCATCTATATTTTGTCATCACAAAGACTTTACCTCCTCATACCGTACAGACGAGAATTAGAATGACCACGAGGAGGAGAATGTCAAAGGATGTCTTCATGTACTTCTTTACGCTTTAGCTTTTTTAATGTTTCAATGAATGCCAACACAACCATAATTGTATTTCATCCGAGGCAAAAGTATCAATAAAAAAATCACTACAAAATAAAATTGTAAGTAATCAAGGTTAAATAATTAATAAATCGTTGATTTTATCCTCATTTTATTCTGGTTTGTGAATTCTAGAATATTTTAACCAAAAATTCAAAATTCATATTTGTATGTGGTTCAAGCAAGTCTATTCCAACGCATCCTCTAAGTTATCAGGACTTTGGGCAGTATGGAAGTTTAAACTAATTTTGCATTGGAAGGAGAATCGGTTTCAATGTAGTCTACAATCGAATCCAGACTGTTTGAATCCTGATTGGCAGTTGAAGTTACTTTTCTTAGTCGTTATAGAAATTTAACAATATAGATTCCAGTAATTTAGTTGTTTCCTGCGATTTGAGGTCGAAATTATTGATCAGGATGGCAAAGAGTATCGTTTTATTGCTTTTGCTCCGCATCAGACCGGCAATGCACCTGACGTGCGCCATTGATCCTGTCTTGGCAATGACATTTTTTTCAAGTGGTGTTCCTTTGAAGGAATTTCGCAGGGTGCCATCCACTCCTGCGACTGGGAGTGAATTCAGGAAGATCATCCTGTTGGGGCCGTCGTAAATATATTTCATCGTTTCGACAAGCATTTTGGATGTCAGCGCATTGCTTCTAGTCAGACCACTCCCGTCTGCCGGGAAAAACCCACGGGAGTCGATCCCTTTGTCCAGACAAAACTTATGGTAAGCTTCCAATCCTTTGGCCCGTGAGGGTTCTCCCGAATATTTTCTGCCAATCTCACAAAGAAGGTGTTCGGCATACAAATTGAGACTCTCCTTGTTTAAAGGGACAATAATCTCCTTCAGGGGAGGAGAGAGCTGGGTACCCACCAGTGTTCCGGCGCTTTTTTCACCCTCCGGCATTTTGATGACATCTCCTGAAAGATCAATTCCCTCCTCTTTCAATTTTTTAAGAAGGGCTTGTCCGGCCATTTGCGGCGGATCAGGCATTGCTGCCTTGATCACAAAATCGGTTTGATCGGCAGGTATGGTCCCTTCAATGGATTGGTGCAAGGATCCGGGTGCACCATACACAATGGTGTGGTCTCCGGCTTCGGCAGAAGAGGTCACGTTGTTGTTTAAAATGAGACCAGGTATCTCCGGATTAATTGATTTGATTGCTGTTTTTACGCCGACTGCTTTGGATGAGCTGAAATGTATATCGTAAAGGTTGTCCTTAAATGTGAGCGCTGAAACACCTGCACCGTAATAATTCCCGATATCGTCCCATGCCCAGCCACCAGGTACGGAAGCATGCTCAAGGGATGAAAGATCGAGTAAAATATTGCCCTTGATTTTTCTGATCCCACTCTTTTTCAGTTGAGCGACCCAGTTTGACATACAATCCTTGTAGTGATCCTCAAAAAAGGAGGAAAAGAAAGCAGGATCGCCACCCCCTTTCAGAATGAGATTTCCTGTTAAGGCGCCATTTTGAGGGTCGATATTTCCAGAATAATATAGAGAGGTTGAAAAGGTATAATCGGGACCCAGGATTTCCAAAGCGACAGCAGTGGTAAAAAGCTTCATTGCCGAGGCGGAAGAGAGACTCTTCTGATCTGTTTCAAAAAGCAGATCCCCTGTTCTGGCATCGATGGCATAAATGCTGTATGAAGCGGTCGATAAATTCCCGGAACTAAAAAAATGGCCAACAGAATTTTTTTGCGCGAATAATGGTTGGAGATGAATACTGTAGAGCAGAATGAAAAGGAGTAATGGTCGCATTTTTTAGTCTTTGGTTGTTGCTTGTACAAAGATAAACAACCCTGTAAGAGTAGAAAATTTCAGAACCAATATCCCAGCGATAGAAAGGGGATAAAGTCTTTGTTGAAGCTTGTAAAGCTCAAATTTAATTCAATTGGGCCAACCACACTGTCGTAGGCACCGTTTAAACCAAAACCGAAGATTGTTTTTTGATTGGTCAGCAAGAGGTTTTCCTCGCTGTACAAGCCAAAATCGCCCACAGCGGAGATGTATAATTTCTCCCACAGTCGCAACCTGGCTTCCAGTCTGGCTGCCCCTACACTGCTGGTATTGATCTCCATCCTGTGTAAGCCGTTGAATGGCATGTTGTTTTCCATGTAATTGGTCTGTTGGACACCTCCCAAAAATGACCGATGGAAATAGGATTCTTCTTTGCCGAAAATGAGCCGGCTGTTGAGGGAATAGAGGAGGGTAATCCGATCGGAAACAGAACGGGCCCTTTTGAATGAGAAATCACCTATCAGGATTGGATTGTTGTTCCCGTTGTTTAGCAAAAATTTAGCGCTGCCACTTACATTTGTTCCCCTGGTCGGGAAGTAAATTTTATCAAGCCGGTTGTGTTCTATTTTGGCAAAGATGTTGAAAAAGGTTTTGTTCCTTATATTGTATCCTGTTGTATCACCAATGGCAGACCCTAATTTGTAACTGTCCATTGACGCGCCCAAGGTAAATCTGGTGGCATCGGTGATGAAAGAATGGGCTGCCACCTGAAAATTAAACAAGGACATCTCTATTTCAGCAGTTTTATTTTCTGCGGAATAACGGTAATAGCGATCTGCTACATACATCAATTTCGAGTAGAATCCAGGCTTCCATCCCCGATCTATTGAATATTGTCCCGCGAACATCGGATATTGTGAAAGTTTGGCATCCATGGATAACCTTGATCCAAAGAAATTCTGGTTTCTGATGGTGATGTTGATCAACATGGCAGATCTCAAATCGGAGTCGTAGTGCAGTCCGGCATTGATCATGTTGTTTTTGCGCTCTTTAACCTCAACCTTCAGGGTTTTCTTTTTGTTCCCTGCGAGCTGGTAGTTCACATATTCATAATTTCCGGTTGAGTAAAGTCGCGAAATACCATTTCTCAAATGTTCGAGGGTTACGTGCTGATCTCGTTTGATCCCTGTCTGACCGAGATAAAAAGCGATTTTGGCGCGATCGGTGCCAGTTACTTCTATCTGATTTATAACCAGTGTTGTATCTTTGTTAATAAGGTGATGGATGGTTTGTGGCTTTGCCACCAATTGAAGCGAATCCCGCAATCGAATCAGTCTTGGCAAAGCCCTTCGGGCCGCCTCTTCTCCCCGCTTAATAAGTTCTTCAGCCGATTCGGCATTAAAACTTGCAGCTGAATAGCCATGAATGTAGGGTCGGATATAGAAATCGACCGCTTTGGCATTTTGATTGCTTTTCTGCCTTCCCATAAAGTTCATCATTTGGGATACCACCTCCGGGATACCTTTCAGGTCTTCCGGGGTCATGAGGCTATCCATGATGTCTACGCCAATGATGATGTTTGCCCCCATCTGTCGTGCCCTGTCAACAGGATAATTGTTGACAATTCCGCCATCCACCAACATCTGGCCGTTGATTTCAGTCGAAGAAAATGCTGCCGGGATCGCCATGCTGGCCCGCATGGCTTTGGGAAGATATCCTTTGTTGAGCACCACTTCATCTCCGGTAGTCAGATCGGTCGCAATGCAAAGAAATGGAATGGGAAGTTTGGAAAAGTCGTAGACATCATGAAATCCAAGGGTAAGGTAGGAGAAGAGTTCCATGGCATTCTGGCCATTGAGCACTCCATTTGAGAGGTTCAGTTTCTTCTGGTCAAATGGGAAGCTTACATTGTACCGCGATTCATCCTGTTTATCGAAAGGGGTAACAAACTCCGGTTTGTATTCATTGCTCAGCAGAGTGCCCCAATCCTGTCTCTTGACAATTTTTTCGAGTGTAGCGGCATCGTACCCACAGGCGTACAAACCCCCGACAATACTTCCGATGCTTGTTCCGGCAATGTAATCTATTGGAATTTTTGCCTCTTCCAATACTTTTAATACGCCAACATGGGCAAATCCTTTGGCGCCCCCACCCGATAAAACCAGTCCGATTTTAGGCTTGGTGTTGGCAGTTTGCCCAGAAAGATAAAAGGCAAAACAGAAGAAAATTAATATGATAGCCAATTTTTTCATCCATGATTGGAATTGCAGTATGAACATAACAATTAGTATGGCGAAATTCCCTAATAAAAAGTTATTTTATTATTAAATTAAATAGGGGTAAATTGAAGGTTAACTGTCTTGAAAATAGGAAGCAAAAGAGTGATGGTGGATCAGGGGAATTATAAATCCCTCTTGCAGATCATCTCTATTTGAGCTGCGCCAATTCTAAAAGTTTATTGATAGTCATTCTTTAATTTAAATTCTTTTCAAAATGAAAACGCCAATTAATTTCAGTTTTAACAATGGCCTTCAGCGGATGCTGCTCATGTTGATTGTTATTTGGTGCAGTGGTTTAAAGGCTGAAGCGAATTTGATCAATACGGCCGATTCACTTAAATACAAGCAATTCAAGGGATCTGTGATTGATATGGAATCGCGCAAAGCCCTCGGTTTTGCGACATTGACCCTGGAGGGAACCAACCTCTCAACGGTCGCCAACAGCGAAGGGGAATTTTCATTTAAAGTGCCACACAACCTGGCGACAGGAAATGTGGTTGTCTCTTACCTCGGACACAAAGACAAAATCCTCAGTCTAACAGTCCTTAAACCTGACAGGAACCGCATCGAACTCGAATTGCTGACAGTAACGCTGAGCACGATAAGCGTCCATCCCAGGGATCCTGATATGCTCATGAGCGCCATCATGAACCAGAGAGCGCAGAATTACAGCCAGGATCAGAACAAAATGATCGTATTTTACCGTGAAACGATAAAAAAGAACAAGACATACGTCTCTCTTTCTGAGGCCGTATTGGACCTGTACAAGCAACCCTGCTTATCAGGCAGGTCAGATCAGATTGAGCTTTCCAAGGGAAGAAAGAGCACAGATTATACCAGGTTGGATACCATTACCTTCAAGTTGCAGGGCGGCCCATATACTTCGGTGTTACTCGATATCATGAAAAACCCTGAAATGGTTTTCACAGAAGAGATGATGAAAAACTATGATTTTATCATTGAGAATATATCCAAAATTGGCGACAGATTGATGTATGTGATTGATTTTAAGCAAAATGAAAACACAAAGGAGCCGCTATACTATGGTAAATTGTATGTTGATACGGAAAGTCTGGCCATTATCAGCGCCACATTCAGCCTGAATATCACCGATAAGTTTGCAGCGGCCGACCTGTTCATCAGGAAGAAACCCATGGGGGCAAAAGTCTATCCTACAGAGGCAACCTATCAGGTGAACTACCGTGAAAAGGGCGGAAAATGGTTTTTCGGCTACTCCAGGGCTGAGATTATTTTCAAGATTGAATGGAAGAAAAGACTTTTCAATACCCATTATGCAAGTACGATCGAGATGGCAGTTACCGACTGGACCAAAAGTCCTGTCAAAAACGCCAAACCAACCGATCGGCTGAAGCCTTATGTGGTCATGATGGATGAAGTATCCGGTTTTGCGGATCCTGAATTCTGGGGGGTATACAATGTAATTGAGCCTGAAAAATCAATCGAACAAGCAATCAGGAAGATTCAGCGAAAGATGAAGTACAATTAAACTCCCCCTTTCCAGGGTAATTTGCAGAAAGATAAATTAGAAAATAGCACTGTAGAAATAACATAATGTTCCTGATCTATCTCATGAATTCCTTTTTCTTAAAGGGGAGTTGGGGAAAGATCAGGAATGTGTTTAATAACATGTTAATCAGGGGGTAACCTTATATCATTTTTTGGTATTAAAGTTGTTGATAACCTAAGATACCGAAAGGTCTAAACCGTAGTTTGTAAGTGCAGTCCCCTTCCTTTATTAACTGCACTTGAATACCTAAAATACACTTTGCAGTTATAAGTTGACTTAAATCCCCGAAGGCTCCTTGTTTCCCGGCAAAATTTGTTGACAGTTGTTTACGCGCCTGCACTTTCGTGGTATGTGCCTCCCAGCAAAATCGATTTGGAATTTGAATCATCAGGAGGTTCGCAGTTACTTCGCTGGCTGTTTTTGAAATTGTACTCGATCCGGGCTCCATTTCTATGAAAACTGTCACAGATGTTGAAGAATAGTGCTTGTGATTGCCGAATAACATCCAGACGCAGAAGCTGATGATAAATGTCCGTTAGGTTTGTTTCTGGGCGTATTGTCGGTTATGTAGAATAGGTGAGAATAATTATACCGATAACTAAGAAAATGATTATAATCATTAAATCTGACAAAAATGAAAACACCAACCATCGCTTTAATTTTTGTTGTCCTTTATGCATTCATTGATCCAGTTGTTTCAATTGCACAACAAAGAAAAACAATTGAGAAGGATGGGAAAATAGAGGTTGACCTATTGGATTCTAATAAATTACTCTATGATTTTTACATTGAAAAAGATTCCCGCGTACAATATGTAATTAAAAACTTCAATCGTAATTTGTACAATATTAATTTTAACCATGTACAAAACAGCTTCTTTGCACAGGAGCCTCCCATCTTTAAACTTATTTCGGAGATTGATGTAAGCAAGATTATCAGCCCAAAAGAAGGGAAAGATGATAGACAACCTAGAGATGATCGAGAAAGGAAAATGCAAAATTTTCAAATCGCTAAAGATAATATATCAGATAAAGTTGGGTTATTCAAATCACATATGGAAGCTGTCAAATCGTTGCAACGATACTATCAATCATTGGGCGATTTGCAGTTTAACGGATGCGAAAAATTCGACTCAATAAAAAAGTCTAAAATCACTTTTACGCAAGAAATTCTCGCAAAACTTGGCAGTAATGATATAGATAAAACAGATGAAACAAAATTGTTTACAGTTTTAAAAGACATTTCTAATGAGAAATTTGAATCGGCATCTAAACTCTATGATGAAATCATTAAGGCATATGCCAAATTGAAAGAATCCCTTGCATCAATCATCCAGATAAATGATCAGGTGGTTGCTGCTGAAAAGAAGGCAGAGATAAAAATTTCTTTGAACAATGAAATTGCCGATGAGAAGCTATATTTAGAAAATTTGACAGAATTGATTGGCGATATCAAAATTTCACATGTTAAAATAACGGACTTAGAGTCAGCTGGGTTTGTCAATTCAATGTGCAAGTCCTATAGTCAGATCAATGAATCGAATTTTACCTATATTTCGCCTTCAATAAGAGCGGACAAGGATGAATTGGTCATTACTATTGATATTCAGCCAAAGGAAGTATTTACTTGTAACATTAATTCGGCAAAATTCAATGGGGTATATACTGGCAGTATATATGGACTAAAGATGAATTTCAGCACGGGTATTTTTTTAATATCAGGCGCAAATATTTTTGATCAGACCTATAGGTTGGATTCAATTGTTGGGAATAAGAGCAACTGGAAAATAAAACAAAACGACAATAAAAGCAGGGTGCTGCCTGCATTGGGTGCTTTGATGCATATTTATTGGAAGAGGCCAGCCCAATTTGGTTATGGTGGTACTTTGGGTCTGAGCATTAACAACCAAACCCATCTAAACTATCACCTTGGTGGTTCTCTGTTGTTTGGCGAAAAACAAAGGTTGATCCTTAGTTTGGGGGCTACACTAAGCCAGGTATCGCTAATTGCTGATCAGTGTTCTGTAGATCAGGAAGTTTCAAGGTCTGTGACTTCAGTGCCCGTTCAAAATTTCTACAGATGGGGGTTTTTCCTTGCAATTACCTATAATATAAATACCAATTAGCAGAATTGAAAGGGTGACTTTGCCTATGTGCGATTCACGCTTATAGTGATTACCTGTTGTTACCTTAGGTTTGCACTGCTGTTTGTTCGTGGGTCAGGAATATCCATGCTTTTCCAAATCCCGCAACATGATTTTTACATTAACAATTTACCTTCACCTGTGTTGTTTGATTTACATTTCTTCCAGTTTCATTAACTTCGTGCGGTTTTTATCAAAAAATTAGTTATCTTACAGGTAACGAATAGATTGTATCACTTTAATATCACACAAAATGTTAATAAGTAAAGTCCTCGGAAGAGAAATTCTTGATTCACGCGGTAACCCAACCGTAGAAGTAGAAGTAACCCTTGAGAGCGGTTTTGTTGGCCGTGCAGCAGTACCATCCGGAGCATCAACCGGAGAGAACGAGGCAATTGAGCTTCGCGACGGAGACAAGAAAAGATATCTTGGCAAAGGCGTCTTGAAAGCTGTTGAAAATGTCAATACAGTTATTGCAGAGCATGTTGTTGGAATGAGCGCCCTGAACCAGGTTGCCCTCGACCATGCACTGATTGCCCTCGACGGAACCAAAACCAAATCAAAACTGGGTGCCAATGCTATCCTCGGTGTTTCTCTGGCTACAGCCAAAGCCGCAGCTGCTTATCTTGAAATGCCACTTTACCGTTACATTGGTGGTGTGAACGCAAGAACATTGCCTGTACCGATGATGAACATTATCAATGGCGGTTCCCACTCCGATGCCCCAATCGCTTTCCAGGAATTTATGATCCGCCCGATCGGCGCATCCTCTTTCCGCGAAGCTTTGCGCATGGGCGCTGAGGTATTCCACAGCCTCAAAAAAGTATTGCACGACCGCAACCTCAGCACTGCAGTAGGTGACGAGGGTGGTTTTGCCCCGAAACTGGATGGTACCGAAGATGCATTGAACAGCATCATCCTGGCCATCAAAAACGCCGGCTACAAACCGGGCCGCGCCGAGGAGGGTGGTGAAATCTCCATTGGCCTCGACTGTGCTGCCTCCGAATTCTACAAAGACGGAATTTACAACTATGCCAAATTCGAAGGGCCAAACGGCGCAAAGCGCAACAACGTTGAGCAGGTAGAATTTCTGGCTTCCCTGGTTGCAAACTTCCCGATCGACTCCATCGAAGACGGTTGTTCAGAAAACGACTGGGACGGATGGGTTATGCTGACCGAAAAACTTGGTGACAAATGCCAGTTGGTTGGTGACGATTTGTTCGTGACTAACGTGGAATACCTCCAAAAAGGTATCGAACTGGGCGCTGCCAACTCTATCCTGATTAAGGTCAATCAAATCGGAACCTTGACCGAAACCCTGGATGCCATTGAAATGGCCCACCGTGCAGGATACACCAGCGTGACTTCCCACCGTTCAGGTGAAACGGAAGATGCCACCATTGCCGACATCGCGGTAGCTACCAACGCAGGTCAGATCAAAACTGGTTCACTGAGCCGCTCCGACAGGATGGCCAAATACAACCAGTTGCTCCGCATCGAAGAGGAGTTGGGTGCTACAGCTGTTTACGGGTATAAAAAAGTAATTAAGAAATAAGAAAGCGTTTCTGATATATTGAAAAGGCATCCAGATGGGTGCCTTTTCTGTTTTTAATTGGGATTGAAAATTTCTGAAATTGAGGAAATTTGGGTAAATTGTAGATAAAATGATTCGTGGAACTCCTGATGCCCTTCGACCCTTCGACGGTCTCAGGGACCGATGATTGCTACATACAATAGAAGACCCTTCGACAAGATCAGGGACCGGGAATTGTAAACAAAAATTGACCTTGCTCTTCGACAGCCTCAGGAAAGTTGTTTGAGAGGATTTTTGTAGAACTCCAAATGCCCTTCGACAAGCTCAGGGGAGTCCAAGCTCAGGGAGGTTCAACGGATTAATGTACTCAACCCCGAAGACCCTTCGACAAGCTCAGGGACCGGCGTGACAGTATCAATTAATTACCCTTCGACAGGCTCAGGGAGGCGGTTTGAATGATAGATGCGTATTTTATATGAAAAAATAATATTAAAGAAGATGATAGCTTACATGTACATCTTACTTTGTTCCAATGGTTGTTACTATGTTGGGAGTACAACAGATCTGGATGCCAGAATGATGGAACACGAGAATGGAGTTGGCGCCAATTTCACCAGTAAACATTTACCGGTCAAATTGATCTATTATGAAGAATTCCCCAGGATAGAGGATGCTTTCTATCGAGAGAAACAGATTCAGGGCTGGAGCCGAAAAAAGAAGGAAGCTTTAATTCATCAACAGAAAGCGCTTTTGGTCACCCTTTCAAAAAACTACACCCAATTTCACTATCAGAAATCACAATAAATTGCTCCCTGAGCCTGTCGAAGGGCAAACAATCTCCCCCTGCATTAAAATTGCGATTCAACTTCCGGTCCCTGAGCTTGTCGAAGGGTCTTAATCGCAGATTCAATCAAAAATATCATCCCAAATTCTCTGGATCTTAGGAATAGCACAAACTCTATCTTGCCCTTATTCATTTAATTGTCAAACAACTACCAATCCCTGAGCTTGTCGAAGGGTTTCGATCACGGCACAATTGGAGAAATCGTTACTTCGTTCCTGAACCAGTCGAAGTGGAAATGATCTTGCAAATTAGCAATTACCGGAGTCCAATAATCTGTAATCTGTAATTTTTAATTTGTAATTTTTAATCATCTGTTATCCACCTTCTCCGGATATAAATCATGGTTCATCAACCTGTACTCAGCCATCTGAACGAATTTGGTTCCTGGTTTGCCATAATTGCAGTAGGGGTCAATGCTGATGCCTCCCCTGGGGGTAAATTTTCCCCAAACTTCGATATACCGGGGGGCCATTAGTTTGATCAGGTCCTTCATGATAATGTTGACGCAATCTTCGTGGAAATCGCCATGGTTCCGGAAGCTGAAGAGGTAAAGTTTTAAGCTCTTGCTCTCCACCATTTTGAGGTCCGGAATATAGCTGATGTAGAGTGTGGCAAAGTCAGGCTGACCGGTTATGGGACAGAGGGTCGTGAACTCCGGGCAGTTGAATTTTACCCAGTAGTCATTGCCGGGATGCTTGTTGTCGAATGTTTCCAACACATCAGGGTGATAATTGAAATCATAGGAGGTCGACTTACCCAAGCTATTTAATTTGTCCATATGCGTCAGAATTTAAGTATTTTACCAATCCCCTGTTTCTAAGTTTGCACGATGGGCAGGTACCGCAACCATCCCCCGGGATGCCGTTATAGCATGTAATCGTTTCATTTCTCACCAGATCAAAAACATCCAGTTCATCGGCCAATCGCCAGATTTCAGATTTATTGAGCCACATCAGGGGCGTGTGAATGCGGTATTCATAATCCATTGAGAGATTTAGCGTTTGATTGAGCGAAAGAATAAAATCGTTGCGGCAATCAGGATATCCGCTGTAATCCGACTGCCCCACACCTGTTATGAGGTCGTGAATGTTGTTTGCTTTGGCGAAAATGGCCGCATATGTGAGAAAAAGCATATTTCTTCCTTCCACCAGGGTGTTGGGGGGCCGGTGATCGGGCTGATTAGTTTCTATTTTTATGTTTTTGTCTGTCAGTGCATTGTGAGATACGCTGCTGAGGAGGTCCAATTGAAAAATTTGCAGCGGAACACCTGCTGCATTTGCAATTTTACCGGCAGCGGTCAGTTCAACAACATGTCTTTGTCCATAATTGAAAGCAATCGCTTCAACCTGGTCAAAATGTTTTTTTGCCCAGAAAAGACAGGTAGTGGAATCCTGTCCACCCGAAAAAACAACCAGCGCCTTCCTCCGATCCATCAGACTTGTTGAAATAGAAAGGGATTATAAGAAATAGCATGGTCATAAGTATCTGATCCCTCAACTTTTTTAACCCATTTCACCACGACAATTGTCAAAGGTAAAATCACTATTTCATAAATGGTTTTGATGAGGGCCTGTGTAAAAATCATGACGATCAAAGCTTTAAACGGCAGATTTCCGGCAAAGGCGATCATAATGAAAATCATCGAGTCGGCCGTTTCGCCAACCAGGGTAGAAAGTATGGCACGTACCGAAAAATTCTTTCCCTTCATCAACACCTTCACCCTGCTCATCACGATGGCATTTAAAAAGGAACCGACAAGATAGGCCATGAGACTGGCAACCACGATGCGTGGTGTACTGCCCAAAATAGTATTAAAAGCCTCCTGGTTGCGCCAGAAAGGAGCTGCCGGCACGACGATGGCAAGCGAGAAAAACAGGACTGCCAGAATGTTAACGGCAAACCCGGACCAGATAATTAGCCGGGCCTTCCGATATCCCCATACCTCCACAATCACATCATTGATGATATAGGCGATGGGAAAAATCAGCACACCGGCAGGTGCGGCCCAGGAACCAATTAAAATAATTTTTGTAGCTAAGATGTTGGATATCAACAAACAAATTGCAAACAGAATGCCTGCAAGCATAAACAGGACAGAAACGGATCTTTTCATTTTACTTGTTTTTTACGTGGTGTTCAAGCACACGGAGTGAATGACTCAATTTTGCTGCGAAGGTATGTACAATAAGGGAAATGTCCTAATTTGAAGATGCCATCTATATATTTACTACACTCAAAAATCAAAAAGTGAAGTTTCAACTTAATTTTTCTTAAATTTTAATCTATTTTTATCAAAAAATATTACAAATCCCCGTGTTCCCCAATTTGTAATCTTTAATTTGTAATTTGTAATTTTTTTCTGCCATACTAACAAATAAATTTTCTCCATGAATGTACTATTAGGGATTATTTTTCACTCGATCGGAGGTTTTGCCTCCGGAAGTTTTTACATGCCTTTCAAAAAAGTAAAGGGCTGGGCCTGGGAAAGTTATTGGATCATTGGCGGGCTCTTCTCCTGGCTGATCGTTCCTCCATTGGCCGCTTATCTTACCGTACCCGGATTCGCGGCCATCATCGGTTCCGCATCCGGCAACATTCTCGGAATAACATACATGATGGGACTTCTTTGGGGGATCGGGGGATTAACCTATGGCCTTGGTGTCAGATATCTCGGCATGTCGCTCGGTAATTCCGTGATTCTGGGCTTCTGTTCCGCCTTCGGAGCATTGGTTCCCTCCATTTACTATTCCCTCCATCCAACCGTTGGGAAAGTATCATTTGTCGACATGATCACCCATCCCGGAGGTCAGTTGGTTCTTCTGGGCGTAGTGGTTTGCCTGACAGGTATCGCAATCTCAGGAAGTGCAGGCTGGAAAAAAGAGAAGGAGCTTTCACCGGAGCAGACTCAGGCAAGTGTGCAGGAGTTTAGCCTGGTCAAAGGTTTGATCATAGCGACAATATCCGGTATCCTCAGCTCTTTCTTTAATTTTGGTATCGAAGCCGGAAAGCCAATGGCCGAAGAGGCCGTCAAGGCAGGGTTCAACCCGTTGTTTCAAAACAATGTAACTTTTGTGGTTATCCTCTGGGGCGGACTCACCACCAACCTGATCTGGACCACCATCCTGAACCTTAAAAACAAGACATACGGCAATTTTACCGACCTTAAAAAGCCGCTGTTGAACAACTATTTCTTCGCAGCGCTGGCCGGAACAACCTGGTTCATGCAATTCTTTTTCTACGGAATGGGAGAGAGCAAACTGGGCAATGGCGCCAGTTCCTGGATCCTTCACATGTCGACCATCATCCTGACAGCCAACATGTGGGGTCTATACAACAAAGAGTGGAAAGGGGTTTCGCCCGCTACCTTCCGCACTTTCGTGATCGGGATCGCCACCATCTTACTTTCTGTCTTCATTGTCGGAATTGGCAATTCGATATAAACAAAGTTAATTTTCGAATATTCTCCCTGAGCCTGTCGAAGGGTAAATAAAGAAACGAAGAATCGGTCCCTGAGCTTGTCGAAGGGTCGAAGGGTCGAAGGGCCGAGAGGTAAAAGCAAAGTGCAAAAATTATGACAACAAATAGTGACACCATGAACAACGAAATGATTCTTAAATCCTACGCCACCGCCAAAGAAATCTATGGCTCCTTTGGCGTAGATACCGATCTGGTCTTGGAGAAGATGGATCAACTCAGCATCAGTCTTCACTGCTGGCAAACAGACGACGTGGGTGGTTTCGAAACACCCGATGCTGCCCTCTCCGGAGGGGGAATCCAGGCTACCGGAAACTACCCGGGGAAAGCGAAAAATATCGGGCAGGTTCGCGCCGATCTCGAAAAAGTGCTCTCACTCCTACCGGGAAAGCAGCGCATCAACCTTCACGCCATCTATGGGGATTTTGGCGGGGAGATGGTCGATCGCGACCAGATCGAATTGAAACATTTTCAAAGCTGGATCGATTGGTGCAAGAAACTTGGCATCGGCATGGATTTCAATGCCTCCTGCTTCTCCCATCCCAGGGCTGCCGACGGATTTACCCTCTCCAGTAAAAATGAAGAAAACCGCAAGTTTTGGGTCGAACATGTACGTCGTTGCCGCGCCATCTCTGCCGAAATCGGCAAGCAGTTGGGCTCACCCTGCGTTCACAACACCTGGATCCCTGATGGTTCGAAAGATACGCCTATAGACAGAAATGGCCATCGCGCATTGCTCAAAAAATCGCTCGATGAGGCCATGGCCATCGACTACCCGAAAAGCCAGATGAAAGATGCCGTTGAGAGCAAACTCTTTGGCATCGGCGCCGAATCGATGACGGTAGGTTCCCACGACTTCTACCTCGGTTATGCCGTCTCCAACAAAAAACTGATCTGTCTCGACAATGGTCATTTTCACCCAACCGAGCAGGTCGGCGACAAGATATCTGCCTGCCTGCATTTTCTGGATGAGATACTGCTACATGTGACCCGTCCCATCCGCTGGGACTCCGACCATGTGGTCACACTTAACGAGGATTTGCAACTGATCGCGCACGAAATCGTCCGCAACAATTTCCAAAGCCGCGTCAACATTGGCCTCGATTTCTTCGATGCCTCCATCAACCGCATAGGTGCCTATGTTGTTGGCACCCGTTCCACCCAAAAAGCATTCTTGATTGCGCTGCTCGAACCCACCAAACTCTTGCTCGAACTCGAAGAGAAGGGAATGAATTTCGAGCGGCTTGCTTACCTCGAAGAACAGAAAACCATGCCCATCGGCGCCGTCTGGGCTTACTACCTGATGAAATCCGGAGTGCCGGTCGGACCGGATTATGTGGAAGAGATCAGGAAATATGAGAGGGAAGTACTCAGTACAAGGTAGATAAGGATAAAGGATAAAGTGAAAAACAAAAGGATAAAGGATAAAGTTAAAAGGATAAAGTGGGCCCCGTGCATTGTGCAAGATGAAATTGAATAACAGGTATTCTACCTATTGTATCAACTCAAGATAAGAGCGTTCTCACTTTATCCTTTTAACTTTATCCTTTATCCTTAAAACCCTTCATAAGGGTGAGAATTTAGAAATATAGAAAAGATATAAATGAACGAAAATTTAAAGGCCTTAGTCCGGATTTCCCGCCTTTTTGGCACAGATCCCTCCTTTGTGATAGCCGGTGGTGGAAACACCTCCTATAAAAATGAGGAGATGATCTGGATCAAGGCCAGTGGCATTTCACTGGCAACCATTGATGAAAAGGGATTTGTCTCCCTGTCGCGGGAGAAACTCAAAGGCATCTCAAAGAAAAAATACAGCGCCGATCCGCTTTTACGCGAAAGCGAGGTAAAAGCCGACCTGCACGAGGCGATTGTCGCTCCGAAAGAGCTTCGGCCTTCGGTCGAAACCTCCTTGCACGATCTGATCAGTTCCCGGTTTGTGGTGCATACCCATCCAACCAAAGTGAACGCGGTGATGTGTTCTAATCTGGCAGAATCCAGCTGCACGGAGATGTTTGGGGATAAAGCGCTGTTTGTCCCGTACACCGATCCCGGGTACATACTTTTTAAAGTGGTGGCCGAAGCGATCAGAAAATTTGCAGGGAGCCACGGCTATGAACCACAGCTGATTTTTCTGGAAAACCATGGCGTCTTTGTGGGTGCTAATTCGACCGAAGAGATAGAATCCATCTATACTGAACTGATGACAACCATCGAAGCGAAATTAAGCCAACAGCTTCCGGGTACGATTAGATCAACTATAAAATCGGTGATCATTGACCGGCTTGGAGAGTTGCATCCCGGCTTCACAGGGTTCAGCGCCATCGGATTCAGGAGCGAGTTGACCGACAGGTTCCTTGCTTCGGAGGAGTCTTTCGGCAAAGCCAATAAATCTTTTACCCCGGATGATATAGTCTACTGCAAAGCTCACTATCTTTATATCCCCGCCGGGGAAAACGATGCTGAATTATTTGCCAAAACTTCTGAAAAGATTGCGGACTATTTTGCAAAGTACGGCTATCTTCCCAAGGTAATTGCGGTTCAGCATCAGGGAGTTTTCGGGATTGAGGAGAGCTTGAAATCGGCTTCCAATGTACTCGATGTTTATGAGAACATTCTGAAAATCAGCTTTTATTCGGAGAATTTCGGCGGGCCTAAATTTATGAACGACGAACAGATCGCCTTCATCGACAATTGGGAAGTGGAAAATTACAGAAGGAAAATAGGGAAATCCTAATATCTCCTTTTCGAATCTATTAGAAACTGTTTAAATTTCTTACACAGAGGATTTATTACTCCATAATTAAACTAAAAATGGCTTTGAAATTCTCGCTTTAGTTAAAATACGATTGAGGAAACAACGAGTTACACAGAGTTGGAAAATCGCTTGCGATTTTTCTCTCTGTGTAACTCCGGGGTTTCTCTCATGAAAACACCTAATTGCAGAAATTTCTATAGACCCTATATTTTCGATTAGTTGACAATTATTCTCTGTGTAATATTTTTAAACAGTCTCTTAGTTAAATAAACTTTTAGTTATGCTTTACAAAAGAATTCTGCCTGCCCTGCTGGTATTGACTTTGACCGTCTATTTGATTGCCAGGTACAAAGGACCTGAACCGGGAGTTATTACCACAATCGACAAGAGCAACCTGGAAGAGTTCTGGAGAATTAGGGATGTGAATGTTGCAGACGGTCAATTCCTGCTTTCGAAATGCAATGCCTCTATCACATCCAGGTTCCGGCTTCGGGATTTTGAAATCAACTTCAAATTGAAAACAACGGAGGGAGCGGCCGGAATGGTGAATTTCGCCACCTCCAAAGGCTACGATCCCAAAAATTTAAGGGGTTACTCTGTATTGATCAACAACAGTGATTACAGTACCGGAAATATTCAAAAGACTGGTAGTTTGAGCAAAATCCGCAACAACTTTGTGCGCACTGCCGAAGAGAATGAATGGTTTGATTTACATGTTTCGGTCGAGGGCAACCACATCGAAGTCGAAGTGAACGGGAAACTGATCAGCGAATATACTGAGCCCCAAAATCCCAAAAGGCTCGAGAACCTAACAGGTATAGTACTCTCCAGAAGCTTTATCTCCCTGCGAAAGGCCAATGATTTGGGCGAAATCGTTGTGGCTGATATGAAAATAAAACCAATCATTGATAAAAAAAGCCGCGTTATTCTACCCGTAAAAGCAGATTCCCTGACCGATGTGATTGACAGTCTGAACCAGCGCGAATTTCCGCTGATCGACTTTCACGTGCACCTCAAGGGCGGCCTTACCATGAACCAGGCATGCCAGCATGCCAGAAGCAATGGCTTTGTCTATGGCGTTGCCGCCAATTGCGGATTGAAATTCCCGGTAACCAATGATTCGACATTAAACAGTTACCTGAAGAGCATTGCAAAAGAACCCGTTTTCAAGGCCATGCAGTGCGAAGGACGGGAATGGGTGACACTCTTCACCCCGCAGGAGGTAGCCGGATTTGACTACATTTTTACCGACGCCATGACCTGGACCGATCACAAAGGGCGAAGGATGAGGCTTTGGATGCCGGCCGAGACCTTTGTCGACAGCGACCAACAGTTTATGGAAATGCTGGTAGGGAAAATCGCAGCAATCATGGATGCTGAACCGGTAGATATTTACGTCAATCCAACTTTTCTTCCCGAGAAGTTGGCTCCCCGTTACGATGAACTTTGGACCCCCGATCGAATGGACAAAGTTGTCAATGTCCTGCTAAGAAACCAAGTAGCGCTGGAGATCAATGCCAGATACAAAATACCAAGCCTTGCCTTTATCAAAAAGGCCAAAGCCGCTGGCGTAAAATTCACCTTCGGCACCAACAACGCCAAGAACGACGACCTCAACAGGCTCGAATATTGCCTGAAAGTGATCAAAGAAGCAGGTCTTACAACTGAAGACATCTTCCTGCCCCGTTCCCGTACCGAAAGAAAGATACTCAAAAAGGGGTTGCCGGCGCAAGTGACAGGATGACGGGAATGACTGGGACGACTAGGATGACGGAGAAGACGGATGGACTGAGGGACTGAGAATTGGATGCGGAGTTGAAAGTTGAAAGTTAAAAGTGGAAAGTGAAAAATTGTGAGTTGAAAGTGGACGAATATTTGACAGGACGAGCCGAAACCTGAGCGTAGCCGAATGCGAAACGGTGAAACAATGAATAATGGTCTAGCTCTACTTTGGGGCTAGGCCACGTAGTGGCGAAATCTTGGTAGCCAGGGGTGGAGTAAAACGGAACCCCTGGAAAAGAATGATAGATAAAGAGCCGTCCGCGGTAGCATGCAAAAAAAAATGCTAAGTCTATTTCGGACGGAAAAGGAACAATTTTGAAAGATGCAAAGAATGAGAAAATAATGAGGTGAAATCTCATTGAGCTAAGTACTCCCTGAGCCTGTCGAATGGATGTTTTAAATAACATCTACGTGTCGGTCCCTGAGCATGTCGAAGGGTGTAATTGGTTAGTATTAAGAGACATAGTTAAAATAGTTCATAATGAAATTGTTAATATTGATCATCCTTTCTGTTCTTTCAATCACATGTCTAATTGTGCTAATAATTGCTTAGACAGATGTTTATCCAATAAAACAGTAGAGCGACCATAGGTTTGTTATTGGAATAGCATTTATATGTCTTGGAGGATTTACCAGACAGGCATTCAAGAATTACACAGATCAATTTCGAAACTGAGAAAATAAATTCATTGATTATCCTAACTTTACCTGGTGTCCCTTCGTGCTTCCCTTTGTGACCTTCGTAATAAATTACAATCGTGAACCTGCACAAAATCAGAGGATCACAAAAAATTTTTAGCAAACGACTAAATCTCAAAATATGTTTAGCAAAGAAACCTACATCCAACGCAGGGCAACCCTTCGCAACAAAATCGGCTCCGGACTGATCCTGATTCCCGGCAACCATGAGTCGCCCATGAACTACACCGACAACACCTACCATTTCAGGCAGGACAGTACCTTCCTTTACTATTTCGGCTTAGACCTGCCGGGAATGTTTGGTGTGATAGATGTTGATAACAACCTGGACTTGATTTATGCCAATGATGTGGATATTGAAGACATCATTTGGATGGGCCCACAAAAATCGGTTGCCGAACAGGCATTTGCCGTGGGCGTGGATGTTAGCGCCCCTTTGGAAAAATTGGGACAAACGGTTGAGCGGGCCATAAAGGCTGGTAAAAGAGTTCATTTTACCCCACCTTATCGTGCCGAAAATCAGATCCAGTTGAGCAATATTCTTGGCATCAAGGTCTCCAATATCAAACAATATGCCTCGCTTGTCTTGATCCAGGCCATCGTCTCCATGCGTTCCATCAAGGATGCGGCCGAGATTGCCGAAATCGAGTTGGCTTGTGATACCGGATATGAGATGCACATTACTGCCATGAAAATGGCGCATCCGGGTACCATGGAGCAACAGATCGCCGGAACATTAGAGGGGATAGCCCTTTCAAAAGGTACCGGCACCTCTTTCCCTATTATCCTCACCCAGAACGGGGAGACGCTCCACAACCACAACCACTCTTTCCCATTGGAAGCGGGCAGGTTGATGATCGTCGATGCCGGGGCCGAATCCAATGGCCATTATGCTTCCGATTTTACCCGCACCATCCCGGTAGGAGGGAAGTTCAGCCAAAAGCAGAAAGATATTTACAACATTGTCCTTGCTGCCAACAACAAAGCCTTTTCGCTTACCAAACCCGGCGTTACTTACCAGTCGGTACATCTGCAAGCGGCAAGGGTGATCGCCTCCGGACTGAAAGAGCTGGGCCTGATGAAAGGCGATGTGGATGAGTCGGTGGCCAACGGGGCGCATGCGCTCTTCTTCCCCCACGGACTGGGCCACATGATGGGACTCGATGTGCACGACATGGAAGATTATGGCCAGATTCATGTGGGCTATGACAACGAAATCCGTCCGATTGACCAGTTCGGCACTGCTTACCTCCGACTGGGCCGCCGGCTTCAACCAGGATTCGTGATTACCAATGAGCCCGGTATCTATTTTATTCCGGCGCTGATCGAAAAATGGGAGAAGGAGGGAATCAATAAAGATTTTATCAACTTCGATAAGGCGAAATCCTACCTGGGTTTCGGCGGTATCCGCCTCGAGGACAATGTGCTCGTCACCGAAACCGGCGCCAGGCTGCTGGGCAAGCGGATCCCGATTAATCCGGAAGAGGTTGAAGGAGTTGTTGCAGGCCATTGAGAAGGACTAAAGACGAAGAGACAGGGAGACAGGGGGAATTGGGGATTCTAGAATAGTTGCCGGTTGAATGGCAAAATCAGCTTCACCAATTTGTAGATTAACAATTCGGCAGATGGCGCCTGCCGAATCAGACAGAACAATCGCCAAATAATCGGTTCTAAAGGAAAATCATCAACTGTTTGCCACCAAATACATGTTCTATTTACCCACCTAAGAAGAGTTAATTGCCGAAATTGAACGTGAAAAGTTACTCATTAAGCAATAAACCGATAAATCCATTTGAAAATGAACGATAACTTCAATCGTATTGGCGATTTCATAAAATTGGCCCTGGGGATACATTCTATGAAGCTTAATCCCCGGCCGGGGAAACGGCCCAAACAGTACCAGGCAACTTTCGAACTCCGGAAAGCCGATGCATACAGTGCTTATATAAAAAACCACACATTTTCAATTTTATCCGAATATCATTATGTAAATAAATTATTCTTAATGACATTGATATTCAGCATAATTGCGTATATTTATGCTGCCGTAACCGCTTCAAGCCTGCATGCTTTCAGTCTAAAAACAATGTAGAAGGGAGGTGTGTAGAGCTTATAAACTAGCACACATTTTTGCACAGCACTGTAGATGAAAATAATTGAGTGGAATTGTAATATGGCATTTCGTAAAAAGAATGCTGAAATATTGAAACTAAATCCTGATATCTTGATTGTTCCCGAATGTGAAAACGAGAAACGATTGCAGTTTGGTAAATTGACGCCAATTCCAAATGATTTTTTATGGTTTGGGGATAACGAGAGTAAAGGTCTTGGAGTGTTTTCCTATTCAGATTATAAGTTCATGATGATAAATTATTCATCTTGATTCAAATATGTGATACCTATTGATGTAAAAGGAGATAATAATTTCACACTATTTGCGATTTGGGCAATGGATAACAAGGACAATTGGAGCGAACGCTATATAGCTCAAGTTTTGCTAGGAATCAATCATTTTTCAGATTTATTAAATGACTCCTCACTTCTGATAGGTGATTTCAATAGCAACCAGATATGGGATTCCTTTAGTCGGATTGCAAATCACACTGATGTAGTTAACTATCTCATTTCAAAAAATATTCATAGTCTCTATCATCGACAATATTTAGATAAGCAAGGCAAAGAGACACAGCCGACATTGTATATGTATCGCAAAAAAGACAAACCATATCATATTGACTATTGTTTCGCGTCAGAAGAATTATTGTACAATGGCTATGATTTCTCAATAGGAAAATATATTGATTGGATTACTTTAAGTGATCATGTGCCAATAATCGTTGATTTTAAATGGCAGTAATATGATTTTTATAAGAGGATTTCTCATATAACCTTAATTCGTCTTAAACATTACATTTCAGCTAAGCTAGACGAATATCAAAATTGGAATGGAGAATGGTATTGAGAAATGACTTTGGGACGAATCCGAACAACAACTTGAGTCAATCAAGATAATAAGAAGGCAAAATGAAAAACTCAATAAGAATTGTAACTGCGGTTATTGTAGTGGTGTTGTTAAGTTTGTTTACCTCTGGCAGGCAATCAAACCCATATAACCCGCCAGATTTGGGATTAAACCCATTCCCCAATATCGGGAATGAAAGGAATATGATCGTTGTGATCAGCGATATTCATCTTGGCGTCGTTGCCAAACACATCGCTAATGCGTACGAAGAAGGCGAGCTGGAGTCAAATCGAACTTGTCGGAAATTCTGACAGGTTCGTCAGGAGGGCACATGGGAAGTAGAGCGTGAGATTGGATCCTTCCGTCTGAAAATAGCATCGGTACGCACCTGAAGATTAGATCGCAGACGGTTTCTTTAACGCATCCGCAACCCGGGGTGCCGCTCCTTCGTCGCTTTACCCCGGGCTATTCAAATTTAACCCCCTTGGGGTAAGATTTAAGGAAAATCCAGATGATGGTTAGGAAATTTAGGATTGTGCAAATGCCAATTTTCACATTCCCCAATTTTCACATAATTTTTACCCTTCTGCCTTTTAGCTACGTACAGGGACTGTTCTCAACTTCTCATTTTCCCAGATCCCAGCGCTCCGTTTCATCGTTTCCCCGTTTCAATGTTTCTAAAACTTCCTTTTCAGACGGAAGGAACACATGACAAACATCGTTTGATTATTGGAAACAAATACCCAACTTTAGGGTATAATAGAATTTGATAATTGTTCTATCCTAATAATAACTATTACAAAAGAATATCCCATGATCACTTCAAGAAAAAAAATTACATTTTCCATATTGGGCATTGCAGTGCTGATGTTTGTTGCCTTGCAGGTAAAATGCCAAACGCTGAAAGATCTTGAATCCAGCCGGGTGTCGCTACCGAACGGCTGGAAACTGACCCCGATTGGCAAGATGTTGCCGGTGGGTGATTTACCACTCAACATGGCCATTTCACCCTCCGGGAAGTTGCTGGCGGTAACCAACAACGGTCAGAGTGACCAAAGCATCCAACTGATCGATGCCGAAAAGATGGAATTGCTCGACTCGGTTATCATCAAAAAAGGATGGCTGGGACTGACATTCTCGAAAGATGGCAAATATTTGTTCGCATCGGGTGGAAATGACAACTGGATCATGCGTTACCAGATCAACAACAACAAGATCGTGCCTCACGACACCCTGGTTTTCGGCAAGCCTTGGCCTGTGAAAATTTCGATTGCGGGTATTGCCGTGGATGACAAGCAGCAATTGCTCTATACCGTGACCAAGGAGAACAACTCGATCTATGTCTACGACCTGAAAGCAAAAAAGATAAAAAATCAGATACAACTGGGGGGAGAAGGGTACACCTGCCTGCTTTCCAACGACAACAAAACCTTATACATTTCTTGCTGGGGATGTGACAAAGTGATCCTATTCGACACCGAGAAGCAGCAGGTCTCCGGCTCCATCCCGGTAGGCGATAACCCCAACGACCTCTCTGTTTCGCGTAATGGGAAATACCTGTACGTGAGCAATGCCAATGACAATTCTGTTTCTGTGATTTCCACCGAAAAAAACAGGGTGATCGAGATTCTGAATTCCGCGCTTTATCCCAATTCCCCTGCCGGTTCAACTGCCAACAGCCTGGCGCTGAGTGAAGATGAAAAGACACTTTACATCGCCAATGCCGACAACAATTGTCTGGCTGTTTTTGATGTGAGCAATCCCGGCAATAGCAAGAGCAAAGGGTTTATTCCAACAGGATGGTATCCTACCTGCGTCCGTGTCGTGAAAAATACCATTTACGTGACCAATGGCAAAGGGTTAACCTCCAAACCGAATCCCAACGGGCCTAGTCCGGTCAGCAAGGATGAGGCAGTGGCCCATCATGCGGACCTGCAAAAAACCAAGGTTCAGTACATTGGAGGATTGTTTACGGGTACCCTGGAGGCCATTCCAACGCCGGATGCCAACCAAATGGCCCTTTATTCCCAACTTGTCTACAAAAACACCCCCTATTCCAAAGAGCGGGAGATGGTCAGCAATGGGGAAAAGGGCAATCCCATCCCTACCAGGGTCGGAGATCTTTCGCCCATTAAATATGTGTTTTATGTGATTAAAGAGAACCGCACCTACGACCAGGTGTTGGGTGATCTGCCTGAAGGAAACGGGGATCCTTCGCTGGTGCTTTTCGGAGAAAAAGTTACGCCCAACCTTCACAAAATTGCGAAAGAGTTTGTCTTGCTCGACAATTTTTATGTCGATGGCGAGGTGAGCGCGGATGGCCACAACTGGACCATGGGCGCCTATGCTACAGACTTCCTGGAGAAGAACTGGCCCAGCAGCTATGGTGGCCGCGGGGGCACCTATCCGGGAGAGGGGGAGAGAAAAGTTGCAGACAACAAAAACGGTTTCCTTTGGGATTACTGCAACCGTTATGGCATCTCTTTCCGAACCTACGGAGAGTTTGTTTCCGATACATTTACTGCCAATATCCCGGTTTTAACCGATCACATTTGTCCGAATTATACCGGATTTGAACTATCAATCCGTGATACCTCCCGGTTTTATATGTGGAAAAAAGATTTCGAAACTTTGCTGGCGGCTGGCAAGGCGCCCCGATTGAGCACCATCAGGTTTGCGAACGACCATACGGAAGGACTTCGGGTTGGCAGGCCAACTCCCAAAGCGCACAATGCCGACAATGACCTGGCCTGCGGACTTTTTGTCGAGTACCTCAGCAAATCGCCGATCTGGAATGAAAGTGTTATCATCATGGTGGAAGATGATGCGCAGAATGGCCCTGACCATGTCGATGCGCACCGGTCGCCTGCTTTCGTTGCCGGAGGGTATGTCAAACAGGGGTATGTTGATCATACCATGTATTCGACCAGTTCCGCCCTGCGAACCATTGAACTGATTCTGGGCTTGCCGCCAATGAGCCAATATGATGCCGCTGCAGAGCCGATGTGGAGATGCTTCAACACGATGGCCAACCATCCACCATTCAAGTCGGTACCCAACCAGATTGATTTGAACCTGAAGAACAAAGAGCAAAGCAGGCTTTCAAAACTAAGTGAAAAATTTGACTTTAGTAAGGAGGATAGAATACCTGATGCACTGTTCAATGAGGTGATATGGGCCGCAATCCATGGATTAAACAGCCCTTGCCCTGCTCCGGTTCATGCGGCATTCTTCACACCTGTCAATGAAGCGGATGGGGATGACGATTAAAGAAAATATTTCGGTAATGAAAAACACTACAATATGAAAACTCTGCCAACCGGCGCACTCTTTCTGTGAACATGGGTATGAGGGTGATGATAGACTTTCATTACTAGGAACCGAAAGGTGCCAGTAATCGGAGCCACTATGCATTAAGCGCTTGGGGAGCAGACGGGAAACCGACCCATGCCATGGATGCATTCCTTGAAAAAATCATTCAATAGACCCACATTTTTGGGAAATCTTATTCCTATTAGGATTTCAGTAAGGAATTCCGGCCATTTCAGAGAAAAATATCTTCAATACATTTTCTGTCTCAGAAATTAACGCTATTGTTGTAGTTAGTTTGATATAACTTACGACCATTAAAAAGCAAAATATAATCAAATGAAATACCCATGAGAATATTTTCACACCAGCCGAAAATGAATATCTGGGTATGCCATGCGACCATTTAAAACAAAAGATATACGCATGAAACCAAAATTGATCACTATCATCATTCATATACTTGTTTGGACAGTGTTATTAATTTTGCCATTGTTGATTACACCGCCTCCCCCACCAGATTCCTTGCCAAGATCGATGTTCTTTAATCAATCGATGTTATTTTTGGCATCAGTCTTTCCAATAGGATTTTATTACCTGAACTATTACAAACTTATCCCTCTTTTCTATCTGCGAAAAAAAACGATAGCATATTTATTGTCAATATTAATTAGTTTGACAATATTAATTATTATTTCAAATATCTTCACATATCTGTCTGATAATCACGGAATTTATGAACGAAGACCCCCGTTCCCCTTTCTCATTCACTCATTGTTACTCTTTGTTGTTGTGCTATTTGTTTCACTCGGATTAAGAATGAATTCCGAATGGAAAAAAGCCGAAGAAGAAATAATTAAAATTGAAAAGGAAAAACTGAATGTTGAACTGTCCTATCTTAAAGCACAAATCAATCCACATTTTCTCTTCAATTCTCTTAATAGTATTTACTCCCTTGCCATAGTTAAGTCAGATCAAACTGCCGAAGCTGTGATGAAATTGTCTAATCTGATGAGGTATGTGATTCTTGATGTTCACATTCCGTTTGTTCCTCTTGAGAAAGAACTGGATTATATTAAGAATTTTATAGAACTTCATCGTCTGAGACTGGCAGATAACAATCAAATCGATTTTCAATTTTCAGGCAACCCAGAAGGATTGCTCATCGCTCCGTTTATTCTTGTCCCTTTTGTGGAAAATGCATTCAAACATGGGACAAGCGCCATCGATCCGATAAATATCATTATTGACATTTCTCTTGTAAAAAACAGGCTTGATTTTAAAGTAAACAATAACAAACCGGCAAAATATTTTGAAAACCAACTTTCAACTGGAGTTGGAATTGAGAATACCAGGAAAAGGCTCGAGATGATTTACAAGAAAAATTTTACCTTAACTATTCTGGAGACAGATAATACATTCGAAGTCGGTTTAACTCTGTTGCTCACATGATTAATTGTATAGCTATTGATGATGAACCCCTGTCTTTACAGATTCTATCTGGTTATGCTTCGCAAATTCAGGGGATGGAATTATTAAAAACATTTACTAATCCCCTGAAAGCGCAAAATTACCTGAAGAAATTTCCGGTTGACCTGCTTTTTTTGGATATCCAGATGCCTGATGTATCCGGAATAAATTTCTACAAATCAATCGGGCAGCATAAAATGGTCATTTTTACGACTGCACATAGTGAGTTTGCGGTTGAAGGGTTCAATCTTAATGCCATCGACTACCTACTGAAACCATTTGAATTTGAACGCTTTAAATTAGCTGTTAATAAGGCAATCGAACACCAGGAGTATCTGGCACAGCATCACCGCACTGAAAAAAGCATTCTGATCAGGTCAGAATACAAATTGGTGAAGGTTCTACTGAAAGATATTGAATACATTGAAAGTTATGATGATTTTATTAAAATTCACATACTGGGGAATAAGCCGGTCTTAACCCTTATGAGCCTTAAAGTTGTTTTTGAAATGTTGCCTGCTGACCAATTCATCCGAATTCACCGATCCTATATTATTCCTTTAAATCAGATTACTTCCATTCGCAATAACCGGGTTCAGCTAAGAAGTACAGAGCTGCCTGTTGGGATCCGTTATAAAGAAGATTTCTTGAAATGGTATAAAGAGGATCACTAATTGTCCTTTTCAGTCACAAATTTTTTTACCGATACTTACTACCCTCTTTTTGTTATAAGCGTATCTTTTCTTAACCCTTGTGTCCCAAATATTATCCAGCAGGGAATTTATCCCTGTATCTGCTGAATTCAGCGGTACATTAACCTCATTCACCCTTAAGATTTTATTATCCTCTCTTCATTCCCAATATTTATGCCATAATCAATTCAAAATATGGGAAATTAATATGATGCAAATTTTTAAAAGAGCTGTTTTTACCAGCCTGATGGTTTTTACTGTTCATTTGTTCGCGTTTCCACAGCTTCCGGCAAATATTATTTTGGATAAAAAGTATTACGGTTCACTGGATCAGGTACTCGACCAGATTTCGTTAGAAAAAAAGGTATCGTTTTCCTTTAACAAAAGGAGGCTATCTGTTATCATCACTGATGGTAATACAATAAATCAACCTCTGGGAAAATTGCTTGACCAATGGTGTGCAATGAATCAATTAGAATGGCATTACAATTCCGATGGAATCATCAGTATTGTTGGAAAGAATAAGACTCCAGGAAAGATAGCGCCAAAAGTTGAAGAGACAGTTAAAAAATACACTGGAAAGCCTAAAAAATTCAATATCCTGATCAGTGGTAAAATTACTGATTCGGAGACAGGCGAAGCGATCCCGTATGCTACCATTCGGGTTAAGGGTATCAACAAGGGTACTCAAACCAATCAGGATGGATATTACACACTTCAAAATGTTCCTACTGATACTACAACCATTGTCATCTCATCTATTGGCTACAAGAATGGAACCCTTTTTCTTAATCCGGACATGCCAAAAACAAATCTGAATAACGCCATTGAGCCAATGAGTTTTGAGGTCGGTGAAGTTGTCGTAAGCGGCCAGAAGGATAATACGGTGCTAAATACATCAGGTAAGATTAGCACCATGCAGATGACACCAAAACAACTGGTTGAATTGCCAAATATTGGTGAAAAGGATATTATACGCGTTTTTCAGCTTATGCCTGGAGTTTCAGCTGCAAACGAAGGTTCTTCAGGCCTTTATGTCCGGGGAGGGACACCCGATCAGAACCTCATTTTGTACGATGGATTTACTGTGTATCATGTCGACCATTTATATGGATTTTATTCTGCTTTTAATTCAAATGCAGTAAAAGATGTTCAGTTGTACAAAGGAGGATTCGAATCAAAATATGCAGGACGGCTTTCAAGTGTTACCAATATAACTGGGAAAGATGGAAATTCGAAGGGATTTAACATAGGCGGAGATATTAGTTTACTTAGTGCCAACGTGTATACAGAGATCCCGATTGGCAATAAATTTACTTCATTGTTCGCTTTCCGGAAATCGTACAAAGGACCAATTTACAATAAAATATTCAAACAGTTTAACAACAGCAGACAGGCAGTTCAAAGACCATCAAATGGTGGATCTGATGGACCTGGGAGTGGACTTGGAGGCGGAAGGTTCGGCAGTAATAACTTTACAGCTCAAGTCTCATCCTATTTTTACGATTTAAATACAAAATTAAGCTATCGCCCTACAGATAATGATATTATTTCTTTTAGTCTATTTAATGGAACCGACAATCTGGATAATAGTGTGAAAATCGATATGCCAAGTTTCGGGGGGGGCGGAATGGGAATTGGAAACCGCTCCTTCGGTTCAGATAACAGTGACCTTACAAAGTATGGAAATCTTGGGACCAGTCTTAAATGGTCAAGAAGATGGACTGACAAGTTTTACGGCAATAACTTGGTCAGCTATTCAAACTATTACAACAATCGTGATCGAACCAACAATCAAACTATTACAGATAAGGATGGAAATGAAACAACAGTTAAAACGGGAGCCTTGGAAAATAACGACCTGAAAGACTTCAGTTTCCATTCTGATTATAACTGGGATGTTTCATCGCAAAACCAAATTAGTTTTGGATTAAAGCTTACAAAATACAACATCAACTATTCATATAGTCAGAATGACACATCTACTATTCTAAATATGGGCAACAAAGGGATGTTATTTGGGGGATATCTGCAGAACAAATTTAAGCTATTGGATAATAAGATAACGATTATTCCCGGAATTCACACAACTTATTACGAGATTACTGGAAAAGTTTATGCAGAGCCGAGGATTTCTGCCACTTACGCTGCAAATGATAAACTAAAATATATTGGTGCCTGGGGAAAATATTACCAGTTTGCCAACCGGATCACCCGCGAAGATATCCTGTCGGGCAGCAACGACTTCTGGATTCTGTCTGATGATCAAAAGGTTCCGGTCAGTCAGGCTTATCATTATATAACAGGTGTTAACTACGAAACAACGGATTATTTGTTTAGTGTGGAAGCCTATTATAAACAGCTCGCTGGTATTTCAGAATATTCCTTACGGTTCAATCCTAATCCGATGAGGATGGGAACCAGATATGAACAGAACTTCTATACTGGAAAGGGGTATACACAGGGAATAGAATTATTGGCTCAGAAAAAGGTTGGGTCTCTAACGGGTTGGGTTTCTTATACCAGAGCTCAGGCACGATATCAATTTGATGTGTATGGAGATAAATATTTCCCTGCAAATCAGGACATAACCAATGAATTTAAGATCATCGGAATATATAAATGGAGGAAATTAAGCTTTGCAGCAACTTGGATTTTTGCCACCGGAAGGCCTTATACTGCGCCTGAAGGAGGTTACGCGATTACCTTACTGGATGGTTCAGAGAAAACATTTGTTGCTGCAGGTGAAAAAAACTCCCAACGGCTACCCGACTATCATCGGTTGGATCTTGCTGTAAACTATCTATTAAAATTTCGTAATGACCTGAATGAAAGAGGTAATATTAGCTTTTCATTATTTAACGTTTACAACCGAGAGAATGTATGGTATAAGGAATATCAAATCGTTGATGACCAAATCATATCAATAGATAAACTGTTTTTAGGCATTACACCAAATATTACATTAACTTTAAAACTTAAATAACTATGAGTAACTTTATATTAATAAGTCATAGGCAAAGAATCAATTTCAAACAGAATATATTTAATTTTACATTAAACCGGTTGATCTTTACACTGAGCTTTTTGTTTGCATTGTACTCCTGCACCAAAGATGATGACAAGATTGCTTTCAATGATATCCCTGTAGTTGAATCTTACCTGATCAAGAATAACCCGGTTTCTTTAACCGTATCCAGAAAAACACCTTTCGAAGACAATGTCACTTTGTCTGACGATATTTTGGATCAACTTCAGATCAAAATTTCGTACAACAATCAAACCAGGATTATTCCATCTGTTGGGAAAGGAGTGTATAGAGATCCCAGTCTTAAACCTCAGGAAGGTATTACCTATAAACTTGAGTTTGTGTTTAACAACCAATTAGTCACTTCCTCAACGGATGTACCTAAAAAACCGGTTGGATTCCATCAATCTGTGACGGTACTTGAAGTTCAATCTTTTGATTTTAGTGGAGGTTTTCCGACCGGACCCATCACAATACCTGAACCGGTAAAGTTGACCTGGACCAATAATGATGAGGGTTATTTTATGGTCGTGATTGAGAATACGGAAGTTTCACCTGTTCCAATTCGCGATTTTGGTGACAACACACCTCCAGGCAGATTTTTCCGGAATGAACCAACCCAAGGGAAACAGTTTGAAATTCAATCCATGAGTTTTCAGTATTATGGTAACCACCGGTTGATACTATACCATATGAATCCTGAATATGCGGAACTATATAAGGATAATGGAAATAGTTCTCAAAACCTTACCAATCCTGCTACTAATGTTAAAAACGGATTAGGAATTTTTACCGGACTTAATGCTGATACCCTAACGCTTAATGTTATCAAGAAATAGATATTCCTTGAAGCTAAAAAATATACTAATTTTTTTATGGCATGAAGGAACTCCCAATCCACCGACCGCGGGTTCATGTGTGGGTGAAAGAGGTAGTCATGTTCGTCGCATCACGTTAAATGTGTCCCTGGCAATTTTTTAAAATATTATTCAACAGGTTTATGAAACAATTTTCTTTAATTCTGTTTTTACTATCTATTCTAACAATAAACTTAGAAGCACAGACAGTTGAGAATTTCAAACTTCCAAAGAACTATTCCGGCAGACTGGATGAAATATTACCGGAAGTGGGCTTTGACCTGAATGTAAGGTTCATTTTTGACAAGGATTATCTGAAAAAATACAGTACCGTCCTGATGACCGACCAGGAAAAAACAGTTGGTGGTATGTTGAAAATGTTCAGGGCTTCCTGGGACATGATAACCCTGGTGGGCAATGATGGCTTCATCTACATTGCCAGGGATAAGGCGCAACTGGAATTATTGCAGAATAACAAGGAAATTGTAAAAACTGAAATAACTCAGTCCCGTAAAAAACTCAAACCGGTCAAAAGCAATTTTCTTTTATCGGGCGACATTGTCGATATTGAGAATGGAGAGCGAATACCCTTTGCGACAGTTGTCATTGAAGGTACAACCAAAGGTGTCACGAGTGACCAGAATGGCCATTTTGCTATGGAGAAAGTTCCCGCCGACACGGTAGTGGTGGTTGTCTCTTACATTGGATACCATACAAAAAGAATTGAACTGGAACCCCAAAAAGAAAACTCATCGCTCAAGATAGAATTAAAACAGCAAACCGTAGGGATTGCCGAAGTATTTGTGACTGGCAGGAAGGACGACAAGGCGCTGCAGCAATCCACCATTACACAGGACATCAAAATGGCGCCAGTTGCACTGAAAATTTTACCGAACATCGGAGAGAAGGACATTATGCGAGGGTTTCAGTTGATGCCTGGTGTGAGTGCAGCCAATGAAGGATCGGCCGGGATGTATGTCAGGGGAGGCACTCCCGACCAGAACCTGATTTTATACGATGGGTTTACTGTTTACAATGTGGATCATCTTTACGGTTTCTACAGCGCCTTTAACTCAAATGCAATCAAAGACGTCCAACTTCACAAAGGTGGTTTTGATTCTAAATTCGGAGGCCGGCTTTCCAGTGTAACTGAGATAACCGGCAAAGACGGCAATTCCAAGAAAGCAACCGTAGGAGCTGAGATTAGTTTGCTAAGTATGAACACTTATATTGAAGTTCCTGTCGGGGATCGCTTTACATCGTTGTTTGCGTTCCGGAGGTCTTACCAGGGCTATCTTTACGATAAAATCAGCGCCCTGAACAAATCCCCGACCACCTCAGCCAGGCCAATGTTTGGCGGGAAGAGCGCCAATACGGCCTCCTATTTTTATGATCTGAACGGGAAAGTCACTTTCAAGGCGACAGCCAAAGATGTATATACCCTAAGCGTTTTCAACGGCACCGATTACCTCGACAACACACCGCAGTTCAAAATGCCGGAGGGTGGAGGAGGCCCTCCCGGCGGGGGTTCTTTCACCGGCAATATATCCATAAACAACACGGATTTTAGCAGGTATGGCAATGTCGGGGCGAGTACCAAATGGACAAGGAAAGTAAATGAAACGCTCACTTCCGATTTGTTGGTGAGTTTCTCCGACTATTACAGTACCCGGGACGAAAGAAGGTCGATCACGATCGACCAGAACAGTGTTTCAACCATCCGAAAAAGCGGTATCCTGGAGGATAACAATTTGATTGACCTGAGTATCAAGAATGACTGGAAATATGTGTACGACGACAAAAATATATTTGAATTCGGTGGTTTTGGAACTTTATATCGCATTGATTTCACCTATCAACAGAATGACACGCTGACGATCCTGGACAAAAACCAAAGAGCTGCCATTGCAGGCTTTTACCTGCAAGACAAGATGCAATTTTTCAATAACCTGCTTACCCTTACACCGGGTCTGCGATTAAATTATTTCAGCGGAACCAACAAAGTTTATCCCGAGCCCCGTCTCAATGCCAGCTACCGGATTGCGCCCAAATTAACCGTCAACGGAGCAACAGGCCTGTATGATCAATTTGCAAACAGGGTGGTCCGCGAAGATATCATGTCAGGAAACAGGGATTTCTGGATCCTGTCCGATGGAAAGGAAATTCCGGTAAGTTCGTCTGTTCATTTCAATCTTGGACTCAATTACGACCTGTCGGATTACCTTTTCAGTGTGGAAGGATTTTACAAGCTAAACCAGAATATTTCAGAATATTCGATGCGGTACAGATCCATTCCTCAACCAGGCAGCACGGTTCAAACCACCGAACAGTTTTTCAACGGCAATGGCTATGCCACAGGTGTTGAACTGCTTGTTCAAAAGAAAGCAGGCAATTTCAATGGATGGATCTGTTACACACTTGGGCAGGTCAAAAACATGTTTCCGCTACAGTCTGATCAATATTTCTATGCCAATCAGGATGTAACCCATGAATTAAAAATGGTCGGCATATACAAATGGGGCAATTTTGACTTCTCAGCTTCCTGGATTTATGCTACCGGGAGGCCTTATACAGCTCCGGTAGGCGGATACTCATTGAAGTTAATTGATGGGACCACCCAATCCTATTACGCTGTCAGCGACAAGAACTCCTACCGGTTACCTGCCTACCACCGGATGGACATAGCAGCCTCCTACCGCTTCAATTTGTTTAACCAGAGAGGAAAACCCAACTCTCTCAGCTTCTCGGTTTTCAATCTATACAATCGGATCAATGTGAGTTCCAGGCAGTTCCAATTGGTTGATTATGCTATTTTGCAAAGCGATATCAGTTATTTGGGAATCACCCCCAATGTTACACTTTCCGTAAAGTTTTAGGTCATGAAGAAAATACTATTTTTTACCTCCCTTTGTCTACTGATGGCCTGCAGGAAAACTGTTGTTACAGGATTTCAGGACAGACCCATTGTAGAATCTTATCTGTATGCAGATGAAAGTCCTACTGTCAAAATCTCAAAATTAGTGCCATTCACCTCCGACATGGACCTTTCTGATATGAATGTGAATAAGCTTTCAGTGGATATCACCGACGTCACAGCTGGGAAAAAATATGCGCTTACTGTCTCCGGCGATGGAGTCTATACAAACAAATCATTGACAATCTCAGCCGGTAAAACCTATGAACTTTCCTTCCCCTACAACGAAATGGCAATCACCGCAACGACCATTGTCCCTGCCAAACCGCAAAACATGAAGCTTTCTGCCACCGGAATGGCCATTCCGGGAAGGGGCCAGACCGGAAGCGTACCTGGTGGCGACATGCCGGATCCGGTGATACTTACCTGGACCAATGATGACCAGGGTTTCTATTTCGTCTATGTAAAAAATGTTGAGAGTGTTAAAATCCCAATCGACTCCCGCAGTCCGAACGGAAATGATTTTTTCCGCAATCAGCCAACCAGTTCAAATACGTATGAAATTAACGCCAGATCTTTTCAGTATTATGGCATGCATCGTGTAATTTTGTACAAGATCCAACCTGAATACGTGCTTTTTTTTCAGGAAAATAGCAACAGTTCGCTCTCAATCTCTGAAATTAAAGCTAATGTTGCAAATGGATTGGGTATTTTTACAGGTATCAGCAGTACGTCTGCCTATTTGTATGTGGGAAAACCATAGTCGTGCCAAATATGATTCATACCGGCATATTCAATTGTCATCTATCTGTTCTAATAAAAACTACGTATGAAAAGTCTGCATTTCCTCGCAATATTGGGAATAGTCCTGATACTGGCATCCAGATGTTCCAAAGACAGCACGACCTCACAAATTCCCTACGGGACGGTTTCTGATTACGAAGGAAACGCATATAAAACAGTACCAATTGGCACCCAAACCTGGATGGCAGAGAACCTCAGATCCATCAAGCTGAATGATGCCACGCCAATAGCCTTGATAACCGACAACAACATCTGGTCCAATCTGACCGCTCCGGCTTACTGCTATTATGGAAACGATTCGACCTCATATAAATACAAATATGGTGCGCTATACAATTGGTACACTGTTGATACCAAAAAACTGTGTCCGACCGGATGGCATGTTCCGACAGTAGGCGACTGGACTATCTTAAAGACCTATCTCGGTACTGACTCCCTAGCAGGAGGGAAACTAAAGGATGCCTCTTCCAACAATTGGAATTTGCCCAATCTTTATGCTACCAATTCAACCAAATTCACAGCTTGGCCTGGCGGATACCGATTTTACAATGGCTCATATAATAATTCGGGATACAGTGGTAACTGGTGGAGTTCAACAGCTAAATCAGCGGCAGCTTCATGGTATTTCTATCTCATTTACAGCGATGGTAAGCTTGGACAAAATTCCTACGATAATACCTATGGATTCTCGGTGCGGTGCATCAAGGATTAGTTGTAAAAATCTATTCTTTCGAGATCCTAGACTCCCAAAATTTATTAAAACTGGATAACGGCTTCCTGCACAAATAAACTCTTGTTCCGAACTCGCGGGCCAAAGGATTTGAGACACGACCTACTTCCTGAATATCCTGAAACAGAGCCTCGATGTCTTTTCCCAATTCATTGTTGATGTAAATAAATTGGGTGATCTCATGGTCAAAGGTTTTGGGGAATCTATACATAAAATTGTCGCTGAAACTGATGGCTTCAGGCAAATGGTATTTCTTGCCAAGGATGGTGATGGCTCCTGCCTGTCCGTAGTTTTCGGCATAAATGATGCATTGTCCGTTAGGTTCTGCCTGTTGCCAGGCCTTGCTGGTAATCTCTGCCAATTCGTCCCAACCAAGCATGTCGGCGTAATCCTGCGGTAGCGGGTGGTGTTTGTTGTTTTCGTATCTTCTTACCGCATCGTTGTGGGTTACTTTGGCCATCGAATCGAAATAGGCCACCAGCTTCTCCGCCGATTTGGAAGCGATTCCCATCGGAAGCGCCGACCAGGTAAGAAGTAACAAAACCATCATGGTAACTGACCTTACGATGTAGTTCCTGATGTATCCCTCAAAAAATACCGCCCCTGCGGCCACAAGCATTGGATAGATTCCGGCCGAATAATAGGATTTCCCTTGCAAAATCAGGTACAAGAGCAAAACAACGACCAAAATATAGCCTACCCATTTGTACTCACTTACCCTTTTGTTGAACAACAGGAAAAGCAAACCAGGCAGGATCAGAAGTGTGGCAGGGTAATTCATCAGCAATTGCTCCATTAAAAATGTGGCGGAGCTCATTTTTGTCAGCTGAGAATTCTGTAATTGGGACAGATGACTTAGTACCGGTAACTGATGGGCTATTTGCCAAATGACGTTGGGTAATACAATTATAATGGCAAGAAGAACGGTCAGATAGAAATCTTTGTCCAGAAACAGTTTCCTGTGCCTGGTAAATGGAAGTATCCCCAATACCGCGATGACAAGAAACAAGAGATTGTATTTGTTGAGAATCCCTATCCCGATGGTAAGGCCGAACAGATAGAGGTATTTTCTAAGGTTCGAATTGTGGTACCTTAGCAGGAGGTAAATGGCGAGGGTCCAGAAGAAAATGTCCAGGAAAACCGGTTGAAAAAGGCTGAAAGCCCTCAGAAAGAGGATAGAGCAAATGATACCCACTGCCGCGACAATCTGCGAAAAAAAACCACCGTTCAACTCTTTGGCCAGCATCGCACATAGATAGACGACAACACCTCCCATCAAGGCAGGCAGGATCTTCGCAGCAAAAAGGGTGTAGCCAAACAATTTTGTTAAAATAGCCGCCAAAAAACCGATCAAAGGGGGAACCGAGAAATAGCCGAAATCGGGATGCTCGCCCAGGGAAAAGTAGAGTAGCTCATCCCGGTGAAAACCCAAATTTTGATAAAACAGCAAGTGGATCAACACGCCCAACCCGGCAATTAATAAAATGGTCAATCCATTCTGATTTTCCCGTAGGTAAGTTTTGAGGCGCTCAACGCGAAAAATTGGTTGCATCATTTCTCCTGAAAATCATCGATATTGTGAACCTGGTTAATGTGAACTGTTTATTTATTCCAGACTACATGATATTTTCTTTGAGAAACCTTTGTGTTTTTGAGACCTTTGTGCTAACCTTGGTGCCCTTAGTGGTTAACTTTTTAAATTTTACCACAAAGTTCTCAAAGGAAAACACAAAGGTTTCTCAAAGAATTGCACAGACAACTATTGCCGTAAGGGATTTTCAAATAGTCATTATCCCATCAAATTTAGAAAATTGTATTCAACCAACAATAAATTTCCATCCCTCTTGCTTCGAAGTAACCATGTGGCATGAATAATCGAAAAATTCAGTTTTGGAACTCTTACAAAACTGTTACATTTGTGTACGCCCATGCTGAAAGTGGGTCATTTTGAAGAGCGGATTACAGGATTAAAGCCGAAAACAAGTGAGGCCATTCAACAACATCATGTTAATGAGCAATAAGATCACCATTAAAATCTTCTTTCTACTGGTTTTAACTTTCCCTTATCTTGCGGCCACACCATTCCCTGAAGTCAAAAACAATATCACATCTGTTTCCGGAATACCTTCGCCGGTCGTTGCTGCGCTTTTTCAAACAATCAGTTATACTCCCGAAAATGACCAAAAAATTGACTCGGTTATCATTCCATTGAAACGTGCCGGGAGATTGCTGCTGGTCGAAGCCAATGTGGACGGAGAAACAGGCAACCTGCTATTTGATACCGGAGCCAACAACCTGGTACTCAACAGTACATATTTTAGGAGCCATGTGAGATCGGATGCCTCCAGTCCCAGTGGTATTACAGGTTCTGTGGGCACTGTTGAGCAGATTACCATCGACAAAATTGAATTTGCCAATCTTACCTACAAAAAGATCAAGGCCGATTTAACCAATCTCGGTCACATTGAAAACAGCAGGGGGATCAAAATCCTCGGACTCTTTGGGTTTAACATGATCAGGGATTTTGAAATTATTCTTGACACCAAAAATAATCAACTGAAATTATACCGGATCGATAAAACCGGGAATAGAATTGTTTCCGGGCCGTCCAAGTTTAGACCGGATTATTCACAGTTGTTCAAAACCAACTCCAATATTCTCTTCCTATCAGGAAAGATTGGAGGCAGAACATTAGATTTTTGTTTCGATACCGGCGCCGAAACCAATGTTGTCAATAGTTATTCCAGTAAAAATATTCTGAATACCCTTACCATTACCCGCCGTTCGGGTTTGCGCGGGGCCGGATCATCCCGGTCGGAAGTATTGTTCGGACGAATGAACGACTTTACTTTGGGAAGCAAACGGATCGCCGGAATGGAGACCGTGGTTTCCAATCTTGAAGCGCTAAGTGACGCCTATGGCACAAAGATTGACGGGATACTCGGATTTAACTTCATCGAACAAGGCATTGTGTGTATTAACTTTGTCAAGAGGCAGTTTGGCATTCAATTTATGAAAGGAGACGAAAAATGAGAATTGTCGTATCAATCCTACTTCTTTTCATCTTCATATTAGGCTCATTAAATTCAAGAGCTCAATATGAACCGGATAAAGTCTGTCGCATCGAAAATGGGAAAATAATCTTTTTGCTCAACCTGAAATGGTCGGACAAAGAGAAGAAAGAGATATCCACGCTTTTTGACCTGGACAGTACGCTGATGGCCAGGGCATTCAAAGGCGAGGCCAATATAACCTTCGAAGGGGAGCAGTGGAAGGCAGTCAGGCTAAAATCTTTTATCGTGGAACTTTCCAAACCATTTAACGCAAAATCGATTAAAAAAGAGGTTGACACGGATGATTTGTATGACCTGCTCGACAAATGGATCAGTTTTTCGGGTCAAGATGATGCAGGGACAGAGGTTTATGGGGTAAACAGATTTGAAATAACCAATGCCTTTCACTACGACAAGACTGCCTGGTTCTATCTCGCCGGTAGGAAATCCGCCAAAAATGCATACATCTCCGGCTCTTTCAATGGGTGGAGCACCACCCAAAATCCAATGAAACGGGTTGATACGGGTTGGACTGCCGACCTGGATCTCAGTCCCGGTAAATATACCTACAAATTTATCATCGATGGCACCTGGATATCAGACCCCTACAATAAGCTACGGGAAGACGACGGGACCGGTGGTTATAACTCAGTGGTGTACTGTCACAACCATCTCTTTAAACTTAGAGGCCATGAAACTGCCCGATCGGTAAATGTTGCGGGCAATTTCAACAATTGGAACACCAGGGAGCTGGCATTGGCGAAGACCCCTGATGGCTGGGCCCTTCCGGTCTATCTGCGCGATGGAAGCTATACCTACAAATTTATTGTTGACAATCGATGGTATACAGATCCGGATAATCCAACAGAACGCACAGACGGTCATGGTATTACCAACTCAGTTCTCTCCATTGGCGAGCCATATCTGTTCACACTGGAGGGTTATACCGATGCCCGTCAGGTGGTATTGGCCGGGAGTTTCAATGGCTGGAAAACCCACGAACTGTTGATGGATAAAACTGACAAAGGGTGGCAACTGCCATTTATCCTGTCGGCAGGAAATTATGAGTACAAATTTATTGTGGATGGGAAGTGGATCACCGATCCCGGAAATCCCTTCTCTACAGGTGAAGGAAACTACGAAAACTCATTTTTAGCACTGAAGGCCAATTACCTTTTCCTGCTAAACAACCATGTAGATGCGGGAAATGTCATCGTAACCGGAAGTTTCAATGGTTGGAACACTAAAGGGTACAGGATGGTTAAAAAGGATGGGAAATGGATCTTCCCTTTGTACCTGAAAGCCGGGAAGCATACCTACAAATTCATTGTCGACAAAAATTGGATCATCGATCCGTTCAACAAGCTTTTTGAACAAAACGAGTATGGCACCTACAATTCAGTATTGTGGATAAGTCAGTGATATTTAATGTCTGTGCCTCTTATCAATAACACATTTTCCCATTCTTTGCTTCATTCAAAACTGCCAATGTTCCGTCCGAAATAAACTTCCCGGATTTTCCGAGCATGCTACCGCGGACGGCTCTTTATTCATCATTCTTTTCCAGGGGTTCCGTTTCACTCCACCCCTGGCTACCAAGATTTCGCCACTATGTGGCTTAACCCCAGAGTCGAGCTAGTCCTTTCGTTGTTTCACCGTTTCGAATTCGGCTATGCTCAGGTTTCGGCTCGTCCTGTCAAATATTCGTCCACTTTCAACTCACAATTTTCAACTTTCCACTTTTAACTTTCAACTCCGTCTCCCATTCTCAGTCTCTCAGTCCATCCGTCTTCCTAGTCATCCCAGTCATCCTAGTCGTCCTAGTCATCCACTCGTCCCTGTCTCTACGTCTTTCCAGCAATCCTCAGCAAGCAACTGCTGCTTCAGTTTCTCCAATTCAGCCACCTGTTCCTTGCTGACTGTCGGATAGGCCAGGGCCATCGAATCCATTGCATGCAGAATAGCAGCGGCCACTACTATACGGGCATAATGTTTGTTGTCGGCAGGTACAATATACCATGGTGATTTTTCAGAGGACGTTTTTCTGATCAGATGTTCATAGGCATCCATGTACTCTTTCCAATACTTCCGCTCCACGAGATCCGACTTACTGAATTTCCAGTTTTTTTCAGGTGTTTCAAGACGTTCAAGGAAGCGCTTTTTTTGTTCCTTTTTCGACACATGCAGAAATATCTTCACAACCAATGTCCCGTTGTTGTTTAAATAAGTCTCAAAATTCCGAATATCGTTCAGCCGGTCTTTCCAAATATCTTCGGTGATGAGTTCTTGGGGTATCTTTTGTGATTTAAGAATTTCTTCGTGCACCCTAACCACCAAAACCTCCTCGTAGTAAGACCGGTTAAAGATACCTATCCTCCCCCTTTCGGGAAGGTGTTTCATGCACCGCCAAAGGTAATCATGATCCAGCTCTTCGGCATTGGGCGCTTTAAAAGCATTGACATCACAGCCTTGCGGATTGATCCCCGACATCACATGCTTGATCGCCCCGTCTTTACCCGCCGCATCCATTGCCTGAAAAATGACCAGCAACGACCACTTGTCATCTGCATACAATTTGTCCTGCATCTCCGAAAGCGCCTTTACGCTTAATTCAAGAATCTCCTGTGCCAGCACATTCCCTTCGTTACCCAAATCGGAACTTGCATCTTTGGGAAAATCATCCAAATCAAATTTATGATCGTCAGTAATCCGATACTTCTTGGCAAGTTTTTTTGCAAACTTTATCAGATCAGTACTGTTCGGTTTGGTCGCTACATTTACTTCCCGCTTTTTGGCATCTGGTACCGGAACACTTTCATTGATGTTTGTCATACTACAAGATTGATAAAAATTAATGATGATGCCTGCGTTTGATAACTCCCCCGGAAGCCTCCTTGATCGTATTGGCAAAAACAAAGGCGTTCGGATCCAGATTGTAAACAAGGTTCTTCAACTTCCTTAATTCCAGCCTGGTAATCACGGTGAAAATAATGTCACAATCGGCGCTGATCTCAAATTTACCCGGAAGAAAACCCCTCTCCCCCTTGTATACGGTAATTCCTCGCCCGAGGTCGTTGACCAACTGGTATTTTATCAATTCACTTTTCCCGGAAATGATGGTCACCCCGGTATAGGCTTGTATCCCTTCAACAACATAGTCAATGCAACGGGTTGCCGAGAAATAGGTCAATACGGAATAGAGCGCTGTTTCGATCCCAAATTTAAAGGCGGCAACGCTAAAAATGAGAATGTTAATACCTAGAATAATTTCAGTAATGGTGAAGGAGGTCCGTTTTAAAGTGTAGAGGGCCAGCACCTCAATTCCATCCAGCGCAGCGCCGGAGCGCATAATCAGTCCAACGCCGATGCCCAAAAATACCCCTCCAAAAATGGAGATAAGAAGCTTGTCCGTTGTTATTGCAACATCCGGCAGCAGTGTAAGGCAGATTCCCAGAAGAATAACACTGATCATTGTCCTGAATGCGAACCTTAATCCGACAGAGAAATAGCTTACAATGATAAATGGGAGGTTCATCACTACAATGACGATGGCAAGGTTGAAATGGTACAATTCGTGGATCAGCAAGGAGATACCGGTGATGCCCCCGTCGAAAAAATGGTTGGGAACCAGAAATCCCTTCAAGGCATAACCTGCAAAAATTACCCCAACCACCGTCACAAGAAGATCCTGAACGATTTCCAGGGGTTTGTTTCCATGCGATTCAGTAATCTTTGCTTCAAGTTTTGACTTTAAATGTTCGAGGTTCTTTTGTTTACCCGGCTCCCTTTCGTTTATCGCTGTCCGGGTATAATAGCGATGCGCCGAGATGAACTCGACTTGTTTGAGCAACCAGTCGAAACTGGCTTTTACAATGCCTGCTTCCCTGAATTCTTTGAAAAGTTTCCCGGCTAATTCGTTATACTGTTCTGTACCCAGATAATAAAGATCAGCGTCACACATGATCTTTTCCAGCAGATCTTCCGGGACGGAGGGCAAATGGGTAACCATGATGATCCGGCAAATTTTTTCTACCTGTTCAGGCGTATATCCAAAATCGGGAAGGTGCATTCTGGCCAGAATGCAGGATTGCTCTTCGTGGCCTGTAAATGCTTGCATATAGCCGGCATCGTGAAATAAAGCTGCCGTTTTAAGCAATACAAGATCTTCGCCGCCGACCCCTTCGCATTGGGCAAGATGTTCAGCTGCTTCGACCACTCCAATCGTATGGCCAACATTGTGATAAGTAAGGTAGGCCGGTAAATTGGCCTCCAGTTTCTGTATCAAAAATGAATATACCTGATCAAATTGCATGGTTATCCAGTAATAATTTAGTTCAAGACCTCGTATATCAGAACCTCTTCCGCCTTGTTTTTCAGGCGGGCCGGCCCAATCAATTGACAACTGAAGGATTGTTTAACCTTTTCATAAGCCTCCTTTGAAATCACAATTTGCCCTATCCCGGCTACATCCTGCAAGCGCTGCGCTACATTTACAGTATCTCCGATGACGGTGTAATCGAGGCGTCGCAGCGTGGCCGATCCAATATTTCCGGAAATCATCTCTCCGCTGTTGATCCCCACAGAAACCTTTGGCATAAAACTGGAATTCCCCTCCATCGCTTCAATTGTATTCCGGATGGAAAGGCATGCATCAATGGCGCGGTCGAGGTGGTAATCCCCTTTGAAGACGGCCATTACGCAATCCCCGATAAACTTGTCGACCATCCCTTGCTGGGCAATGATCTCTTTCACCATCAAATCAAAATACTGGTTAAGCACTCTTACCACCGTATCGGGCGACTCCCTTTCGCTGAAGGATGTAAAGCTGCAAATATCGATGAATGCTACCGTTGCCTCAACGGTTTCGTTGGCCATGAGTGATACCTCATATTCGCGGCTTCCCATGAAATTAAGGACATTCTCGTCCACGTACATTTTGAGGATATTGTTCTCCTTGATCGCCCGCAGAGTCTCCCGGATCAGTTTCACATGCTGAATGGTTTTCTCCATGGTCAGTTCAAGGTCCTCGAAATCGACAGGCTTGGTCACGAAATCAAAGGCGCCACGATTCATCGCCTTACGTATATTTTCCATGTCGCCATAAGCCGAGACCATCACCGTTTTAACCAGCGGATTGGTCTCGTTGAGTTTCGTCAGCAGGGTCAGGCCATCCATCTCAGGCATGTTGATGTCGCTCAGTACGATTTCAACTTCAGGGTACTCTTCCAACTTTTTTAGGGCATCCTTCCCATTGACGGCAAAAACAAAATCGTACTGCTGCTCCCTGATTTTCTTTCTGAATTTTTGTCTGATGAGTATTTCAAAATCTGTCTCATCATCGACAATTAAAATTTTTATCATGGGATGATGGTTTTTAATTTATGTTTCAACGCCGGAAAATCCAATGGCTTGGTTAGGAAGTCATCCGCTCCCAGTTCCATGGCCATTCGATAGTTGTGTTCGTCGCCATATGCCGTAATCATCATGACCACCGGTGGCGGTTTGGCATATTTTTCCCTGATCTGTTTCAGCAATTGAAGTCCGCTCATTCCGGGCATATTGATGTCAGAAAGAATCAATACGGCTTCATGTCCCGGATCTTTTAGGAACTCCATCGCCTCTTCCCCGGAAAAAGAGAAGGCAAACTCTAGTGTTCCGTGCTTAATCTCCTTTCTGAAATGCTGCAGGAAAAGATCCTGAATATCCATTTCATCGTCAACTACCAATATTTTTGCCATATTCTTATTTGGTTCATAGAAAAATTCAGACCGGGAGATGTATGGTGAAAATGGATCCCTCTCCCTCTTTTGTTTCGACTTTCAGCTCCCCACCGTGGCTTTTCGTCACAATCTCATAGCAAAGTGACAATCCCAATCCGGTACCGGCCCCTGTCGGTTTCGTCGTGAAAAAGGGTTGAAAGATCTTATCGATGACTTTTGCCGGGATTCCATTCCCGTTGTCAATTACCTTGATCTCAACTCCGGTTTCTCTCTTTTTTGTGGTTATCAAAACGGATGGTTGATAGCTCTCGCCAAGCGATTTCTTTTTTTCGTTGACCGCGTAAAAAGCGTTTGTAAGCAAATTGAGTATCACCCTTCCAAAATCCTGGGGAATAACATTGATTTTGCCAATGGTATCATCAAAATCAGCATCAAATTTCGCGTTGAAACTTTTGTCCTTTGCCCTCAAACCATGGTAGGCCAGTCGCATGTATTCATCCGCAAGTTGATTGATATCGGTAAGCTCCTTCTGACCGGTACTTGCCCTTGAGTGTTGCAACATTCCCTTTACAATACTGTCGGCCCTTTTACCGTGGTGGTTTATTTTTTCCAGATTTTTTTTCAGGTCGGACAAGATTTGCTGCACCTCCTCCTTGTGCCCCTGGTCCATTTCGGCTGCCATCTCATCCAACAGTTCATTGCTTACCTCCGAAAAATTGTTGACAAAGTTTAAAGGGTTCTGAATTTCATGGGCTATTCCGGCAGTCAGCTCGCCAAGGGAGGCCATCTTTTCTGATTGGATCAACTGCGACTGGGTGTTTCGCAACTCTTCGAGGGCCTGCTCCAACTCCTCTTTTTGTTTTGTCAATTCAGCAGTCCTTTCACTCACAAGCGCTTCCAACTCTACTTTCCTTAAGGCGATGGCCCGGTTGAGTTCATCCTCGTGCAGCCGTTTGATCCGCTCCTTTTCTGCAGCCTTGCTTTGCCTGTTCTGACTGTAGAGCAAGGCAACAAACCAGATAAATGCGATGGTTCCCGCGCTTTTGAAATAGGCTTCATTCGTTTTAAAAAAATCGTTGCTTAGGATCTCCATCAAATCACTGACAAAATCTACGGCCACATAAGGAACAAAAGCGAAGATAAACATACGCAAGGGCTGCAGTTCCTTTTGCCGGAAGGGAATGACTATCAACAAAATCAGATAGAGGTGCCAAACCCACTTCATGAGCTCACCACCCCGAAAAACAAAATCCAATGCAAATAGAATAGCGGAAAGTATGAGGGCATTATTAAAGAGCTTTTCCCATTGCGGAAGCTTGTTGACGCTGGCAAATTTCCTAAACCGAAATGAATAGGCAACACTTACAATTAACGGGGCAACAGATAGATCCATAGGACAATATTTTGTTAGTCTGACCGACCGGAAACGAGAAGATCGAATTATTCCGAATTACGCCGGGCCGATTGATTGGCGTACCCATGCCTTTCATCCCCTGTCGGTGGAGTAAAATTAATTAAATCGGACATAGAAACACTCATATAGTATTTCCATTATAAAAAGCCAGGAAGGATTTCGGATTGCTGAGTAACCGACCGCTAGCAGAAAGAACATTCTTCATGGATCAATATCCTGAATAAAATTGGTTGAACAACAGTTTAAATGTGCTGTAGGTCTGGCCCCTGAATGCAATCTCGGGTCCAAAGGCGCACAATTTCCCCTTCCCAACTTTTGCCTCGAAGGCGGCCACCCCGTTCAACAAATATTCCTGCCCAAACGCCCATCCGCTTCGAAGTGGCCGGGCAGAATCGAACCAGACGATGGGCCTGATCCTGCCATTGCTGACTGCCTCCGGGGTCAATCTGAATACCGGGCTCGAATCGAAGAAGATATCTGCACCGGACTCCATCCCCAAGCCGTGGTCATGGTTGAATCGATCCGGGTATGGGACAGAAGCAGTAGCAGTTGCGTCGGTTTTAATCTCATTTTAGTTGGTTGAATTTAAATTGTCAAATGAATTTTTAGCATTTCGAATTTAATAAAATAGCAGCAATGGTAGGCAATGGATCTTGTCAGGATTTTACCTACATCGAAATCATCCATTTCACCAATCCCAATCTCCAAATCCCTTACCATTCCCGCTGGCCACGCACCCTATTTTTACCTCATAATCATTCAGTAAAAAACAGTACCATGAACGCTGAAAATTTCAAAAGGTTGCTTCAACTAGAAGCCGAGCAATTGTACCACCGGGATTCTACACCCGAAAGCTTCATGAACTTTGTCAATCCTTTGATTCAGGAGCTTCTGAAAGAAAGCAGGTCCGAAACGATGACTGAAAGAGACCTGGAAGAAATTTTGGTATCTTCGAAGTCAAGGGAAAAACAGGATTCCAGCAACAGAAACTGCTTCTTTGATATCGTTGACCTCTCGATGTACCGTGCGAATTAAAACATATCAGGCGTTTCTTCAGATTCGCTTTCTTTAAAAAACAGATCCCTTATCTGTTTTTTTTGTACCATACAATCGTAAATACTCAAGATTTACAACCTATTTGATAAGACAAAAGCAGAAATATGTCCAAGTCAATTTAATTGCCGATATGGTAGTGCCGAAACTCTTTTTAGTTATCTTCGCCTCGCTATTACTACTACTATATGAGACAATTTCCGGGATACATCGTGTTATCCTCTGCCTTGCTTTTGGGGGTTGGTTGTTCTGACCCCAGGAGGGGAAAAAATAAATCCGACAGCCATTCAATCCAGCAGGATGTGTACCCTTACAAACCTTTAGTCCAGGAGAACAGCATAAAACACCACCTCTCTCCCACACAAATTCCCTTGAAGTTATATGCAATTTCAGCGATCGCTTACCAATTTACTTTAGGAAAACAGTTTAAATTTCTAACGTTTAACAAACAAAACCTATTGACCATGATTTCCATGATATACAACCGTCAATTTAACTATCAAATTTAACTATCACCTCGAAAGTAAAATCATAATAATCATCCAAATCAAAGTCAAGAAGATGCTCAGAAAACTGATCAACAGGGGCCAGATCGAATTGGTCATCGCGCACTATTCGGACCAATATTTTATTGGTTATCCGGCACTGGACATGAAGAAGTCGATCGAGATCTCCGACAAGATACTGGCTGCCCACGGCATGAAACGCTCCAGGGTATTTTTCGGACAGGAGATCCAATGGACACCCGCCTATGCCTCCGCGTTGAAAGACAAGTATGACCTGGTTGTAACCTCCTCTGACCCCCACAGTTATTATCGCGACAAGACCCTACCTTTGGTCAATGTCCGCTATGGCAATGACCAGATCCTTGGATTAATTGGCGCCGGCGAGAAAAAGCTGGACGGCCTGGAATGGGACTGTTCAGTGGAACACATGGCGGCAACCTGGAGGCAAAAAGAGCAGAAACTTGTATTCAGGAAGAACTGAATGAAAACAATCCCGGTATGAAGATGCATTTTTATGTTGTAAAAGGGGATGTCAACGCTGGACTGAAATTCGAGAACAGCCTGAATACCAGGCCTACTTATTATTTGAAAATTGAAGACAAGCAACTGAAATACGAAAAGGTGATACCGCAGTAAATGTCTGGATTTGGATTAGTTGGATTTTAGGATTTTGGGATTTATGGAGGGATGCTTTGCCATTTTTTCTGTCCTGAAAAATCACTTCAATATAATATAATTAATTAAATATGAGATTATTAAGAATATTTTTCATTGCATTTGGAACATTGGTTTACGGTCAGTCTGTTGAAGCCAAAGACCACAGTATCAAAGAGTTTGGTGCCATTCCTGACACCACTGTCCTCAGCACCAAAGCGATACAAACTGCCATCGATGCTTGCAGTGAGGATGGGGGAACCGTACAGATCCCGGCAGGGAATTGGCTATCCGGCACCCTGGTGCTCAGAAGCAATGTCACGCTGAACCTGCAAAAAGGGGCAACTCTTTATGGAAGCAGACATCTGAGCGATTACCCCGGAAACATTCCCAAATACATTGCCTTACGCACCCGCGGAAAAGCCAAACAATTGATCTATGCCGAAAACCAGCACAACATTGCCATCACAGGAGAAGGGGAAATCGATGGTCAGGGCAGGTTCTTTGCCGACAAAAGTGCACCCGGCGTCCAATATGACCGTCCACACCTGATTCAACTGATCAACTGTCAGAAAGTCCTGATTGAAAAGGTCTCACTTAGGAATTCAGGATGCTGGATGGAACATTACCTCGCTTGCGATGACTTGAAGATTATTGGCATCAAAGTATTCAACCACAGCAACAAAAACAACGATGGGATTGATATCGATGGTTGTAACAGGGTAACCATCTCCGGCGTGAATGTCGACAGTGATGATGATGCCCTCTGTATCAAAAGTACATCAGGCAGGGCCAGCGAGAACATTACCGTTTCGAACTGCATTCTCAGTAGCCATTGCAACGCATTTAAACTGGGCACAGAAACAAATACCGGATTCAAAAATATCGCGGCCAGCAACCTTGTCATCAAACCATCGGTGGTATCCGACAAATTTACTTACGGCCATATGGAGGGCTCTTCGGGGCTCGCACTTGAGATGGTCGACGGGGGAATCCTCGATGGAGTGGTTATTTCAAACGTAAAAATTGAAGGAACCTTTACCCCAATTTTCATTCGTCTCGGAAACCGGGCGCGCCCATACCGGGATGGCCAGGTCATCAGCCAGGTTGGTCAATTGAAAAACGTTTCCATCGACAATGTCCTGGTAACCGGCGCCAAAAACCTCGGATGTTCCATCTCCGGAATTCCGGGTTATCCAGTAAAAAATATCAGCCTCAGCAACATCAGCATCACCTTCGAAGGTGGGGGGACCAAAGATCATGTTGCTAGGGCAATCCCTGAACTGGAAAAAGAATATCCTGAAGCCGAGATGTTCGACATGTTGCCTTCCTATGGATTTTTCGTTCGGCATGCCGAAGATATCCGCTTCTCCAACGTTCATCTAAGTACTGAAAAGGAGGATCTCAGGCCCGCCCTCTACCTGTCGGATGTTACAGATGCCGATTTTGGAAACCTTACAATTGGAGGCAATCCGAAAAATGTTTGCTCCGTATTGGCAGAAAACAGTCAAAACATAGGATTCAACAGTTGCAGGATTCGCGGAGGCTCCTCCTGTTTTCTTCAATTGTCGGGTAGCAACAACCGAAAATTCAACCTACATAACAATGCATTGACCAATACCAAAATGGTGTACAATCCGGGGACGACCGGCAAACAGGAAATTCATGCCATAGGGAATATCAGGTGAAAATTTCTTAGAGACGCACGGCCGTGCGTCTCTACCACCCCAAACATTTTTGTAAATTGCGGCCTGATGATTGACCTATGATGAACAAAATTTTGCCATGCATTTTTGCCATGCTTTTCGCTTTACAAACAGTCATGCATGCCGAAATCCCTCCGGTTAAGGGTATTCCTTCAGAGAGGAAGGTTCATTTGACGGCAAAAAAAACCATAAACCAGGACTACAAAATCCATATCGGCAAAATTTTCGATCCAATTAAACTGGATGGTGTGATCGATGAAAAAGATTGGCTCAAAGCAGAAACCGCCTCCAATTTCTACATGGTTTTACCTTACGACACAGGTCATTGCGTCGCCAAATCGGAAGTTAAGATGCTTTATGACGACAAGGCATTTTACCTGGCTGTCGTCTTCCATGATACCCTACCGGGAAAACGTCCCGTCGAATCTTATCGCAGGGATTTTACTTTCGCCAACAACGACAATTTTTTGGTCTTCATTGACCCGTTCAACGACCAGACTACAGGCTATTCCTTTGGGGTTAACGCAGTTGGCGCCATGTGGGATGGGAGCATGAGCGGAGGTTCGGCATCCAATTTAACCTGGGACTGCAAATGGGAGGTAAAAACGAAGAACTATCCCGACAAGTGGACTGCAGAATTTCGTATCCCATTTAAATCTGTCCGGTACAAAAATGGCCTGGATCAGTGGAACATTCAATTCTCGAGACAAGACCTGAAACTGAACGAAAAATCGGCATGGGCCCCTGTACCCCGACAATTTCCAACTGCATCGCTGGCCTATGCCGGTCAGTTGATCTGGCAGACGCCTCCACCCAAATCCGGCCTGAAACTTTCCCTGATCCCCTATCTTTATGGAAGTGTCTCCCGCGATTTTGAAAAATCAAAGGCTACTTCCTACCGGAAAGATTTCGGGATCGATGCGAAACTCGGACTCTCAAGCTCGCTAAACCTCGACCTGACTTACAATCCCGATTTTTCACAGGCTGAGGTGGATGATCAGGTAACCAATCTGGAAAGATTCGAACTCTACTTCCCCGAAAAAAGGCAGTTTTTCCTGGAAAACAGCGATCTTTTCGGCAATTTCGGCTCGGCCAATGTCAGTCCCTTCTTTTCGAGAAGAATCGGACTGGATGCCCCGGTTAACTGGGGCGCCCGACTAAGCGGAAAGATCGGTAAGAATTGGCGGATTGGCATGATGGACATGCAAACAGGAACAAAAGGGGAATACCTGTCTCGAAATTTTTACGTTGCCTCCATCCAGAAAAAACTCTTTTCGCGCTCTAACATCGGCGCCATCTTCGTCAACAAACAACAACTCAACGTCCCTGACGCCTGGACCGGGAATAGTTACAACCGTGTTGCAGGACTTGAATACAACCTGGCCAGCAAGAACAATTTCTGGAATGCCAAGCTGTTCGGACAGAAATCAT
>Ga0265297_10001435_pt1 | contig 56003 bp, 66 predicted proteins | sample Munlanlwell13791_FD_192502 | JGI IMG/M metagenome (GOLD analysis project Ga0265297, IMG submission 192502) | Leachate microbial communities from a municipal landfill in Southern Ontario, Canada - Leachate well 137-91 | ecosystem: Engineered > Solid waste > Landfill > Unclassified | place...
AATTCATAAATAGAAAAAATACCACGATAATAATCGTTGATATCTTTAAAAAGGACGCTATCGTCAATACCCCTTAAAATAAGGTGACAAATATCGCCCGTGGCAAATTTTTCTTTTCGATAGGGCATATAGTTTTCGCGGAGGCCGGGCCTCCGCAAAAATTTTGACTCATCAATTCAATTATATTGTAGCACAAAATACAAAGGGCCCTCAAAAGAGAGCCCTGATAGACTCGACCGCTTCTGCTTTCCTGGAACCGCCCATAACCTGTATGGTCCCGAGAATCTCGTTAATTGTCGGATATTCTCGCGGAACTACGTGCCGGAAAAAATTATCAAGAAAGCTTTTTATTTCCCCTTCTCCCCGCAAAGATATAATTTTATCCCGCACTAAACCTAATTTACCAATCTCTTCCCTGTTTGCCTTTTCCCGGAACTTATCAAGAGGAAATTTGGTTGAAAATACGTGGAGTTGAGAAACACCGAGTTTTCCGGCAATATTGAGGGCATGTTGTTCAAAGGAACTGGAAATAATAAAAACCTGCCACCCGCTTTTCTGCAATCCGTCAATGAGCTCTTTTGCGCCTGACATCAATTTTGCTTCCTGGGATATCTTTTTTAAATCACTTTCCGTTATCCCGCCTGAAATGATAAAAGGGGTAATGAATTTTAGCGTCTCGCCCGGCTCGTGACTCTCTCGTTCTTCGATAGTTAAAATATCGTCGTATCGCGAGATTACTTCAAATAGTTTCTGGCCGAACGGAATTAATTTCATAACCTCGTAGGCATGATCTTGAGGGGAAAGCGGACCTTCCAAGTCAAAACAAATATATGGCATTATTTTCCTCCTTTATTAAAGATCAAGTGGGCGGTACAGGATTCGAACCTATGGCCCTTGCAATGTGAATGCAATGCTCTACCGCTGAGCTAACCGCCCATATTTTCTCCTTTATCTTAGCATTTTTTCTCTCAAAAACAATCCCGTCCCGCAAAGCGGGACGGGAAAGTAAAGAACGATGAAGTTGCTGTTAATTAACCTTTTAGTTTCTTGTGTAAATCACGCAAAATCTCCGCAGCGACTTCTTTTCCGCCAAGACCGAAAGCAAGCCCAGCCGCGATGACGATCACCGCGATAAGGCCGGTAAACAAGGTCTGAATTAAAGAGGGAGCTACTTTCAACTGAATTAAAATAGCCAAAATGGCGAAAATCCAAATTGACCATCTGATGATTGCGGCCACTATTTGGCCGTAGCCTACCTTGATCGATTCGACTGTGGCCCTCACCACTTTTTCCAGGATATCGGTAATAATAACCGTTACCACTAAGATAAAGGCGGCGACTATGACGTTGGGCAGATATCCTAAGACGTTGCCCAAAAAGCCGGCAAACTCTTTTAAGCCCAAGATTTCCACCGCAGCCATTAAAAATACGATGACAAACACCCATTTAATGATGGCGCCGATGAAACCCGAGGCGTCTACTTTGATGTTGGCTTTAGCTAAAGCTTCGTCCCAATTACCTTTTTCGAATATCTGGTTGAATCTTATTTTCTTTAAGATTTCGGCAACCAATTTGCCTAAGGCAACCGAGATAAACCAACCGATGACAAAAACAATGATGGCACCGATCAGAGATGGGACAAATTCCACAAATCCTTGCCAAAGATTTTGCAAAGCATTAATGGTGACTGAATACCAATCTAAAATCATAAAATTAAGATTATAATGCGAATTTTACGAATAACTATCCGAATTCTACGAATATTCGTAACATTCGGATACGAATTCGTGTCATTCGGATTATGTTTTTCGACCTTTAGAGATTAATATATTATACCTCCTCTAAAGCAAACAAAAAAGCCATCCCCTGTGGATAACTTTGTGGACCCGGCCGGAGTCGAACCGGCGACCTCCTCATTGCAAATGAGGCGTTCTAGCCAACTGAACTACAGGCCCTACTCGGTTTTCGGAGCTTCAATGTTAGCCGCTGGAGCAACAGCTGGCTTGCCCGCCGGAGTCCCGCTAAGCGGGACGGAGGCGGGAGCTTTCTTCTTTGACTTTTTGTGCACAGGGATCTTCTTGCCTTCCAAAATCCCCTCTTTAATAAAAAGGTTGTGGGTCGTAGGCGAAGGCTGGACGCCCTGCTTTAACCAATACTGGACCCTTTCCTTATTCAAAACGTTCTGTTTGGTCACGGGGTTGTAAAAACCGACCTGTTCCACAAAACGGCCGCCTTTCGACGGATTTCTTTTATCAGTCACTACGATCTTGTAGGACGGCTGATTATTTTTACCAACGCGAAATAAGCGAAAAACCAACATATCATTGATTATACATCTACCACTTTTTTATTTCAAGTGCCTTTTGGGCGGCAGCCACTTCCGCTTCCTGCTTTGAGGAGCCTCCGCCTTCAGCCACCAATTCATCTTTCAGAAAAACGCCTATAATAAAATGCTTAGCGTGATCGGGCCCCCAATCTTTAATAATCCGGTAAGTGGGAGTTACTCCCGCGATTTCTTGGGCTTGTTCTTGGAAAAGAGACTTAGCATCCTTAAAAAGGTGTGCGTCAAGAACATGCGGCAGTTCCTTAATGAGATATTTATTGATGAATTTTTGGCAAGCTTCGTAGCCCTTATCTAAATAAAGACTACCGATAAAGGCCTCAAACGTGTTGGCCAAAATATACTGGCGCGCTTTGCCGAGTTCTTTTAATTCGCCTTTACTTAGCAAGAGGAAGTTATTGAATCCCGCTTCCTGGGAAACCTGGGCCAGCATTTTGGCGTTAACCAGCGCCGCCCGCCAGCCGGTCAACTCGCCTTCGGGTTTTTCGGGATACTTTAAAAAGAGGTATTCGGTTACAACTAATTCTAAAACCGCATCGCCCAAAAACTCGAGTCTTTCGTTATGAGAAAGATGAAAGTCGGGGTTTTCATTTAAAAAAGAACGATGGATAAACGCCTGAACTAGCAAATCCTTGTTTTTAAATTTAATTTTAAGTTCTTTCTCTAACTTTGAAAAATCGTGCATATTATTTTGTTTCTATTTCTTTGAAGACAGTCCCTAAAACTCCGTTGATGAACTTGCCGGAGCTTTCTCCGCCGAAAGTCTTGGCTAATTCGATAGCCTCGTTGATGGCGACTTTCGGGGGCACTTCGTCTTTATTGCTGTACAGAAGCTCAAAAAGGCCGATCCTTAGAACATTTCTGTCAACGATAGTGATTTGTTCTATGGGCCACTCCGGAGCGGCTTGTTCAATAATTTTATCTATTTGAGGCAAGTGGTCGCATACCCCTTTAACCAGCTGCCAGACAAAATCAGTGTTTTCTAAGCCGGGCCCGTACTCTTTGATGTTTTTTTCTACGATCTTATCCAAAACCCCTTCTTTTTTACCAGAAAAATCCCACTCGTAGAGGGATTGCATGACAATGGAACGTGACAAATGACGCGAAGCCATAAAAACTATAAAGGCTTTTTTTCCTGTTCTTCTTTGGCCGCCATCTCCTTTTCTTTTTGCTTCCTTTCTTTCTTGGTCAGCTTCTTTAAAACATCAATGACTGTTTCTCCTTTATAAAAACCGCAAGCCTTGCACACGATGTGAGGCAAAACAGGCTTCGCACACTTCGGGCACACGACCAAAGCCGGCTCTTTGATGAAGAGATGCATCCTGCGCTTATTCCTTCTTGATTTAGTATGTCGCCATTTAGGCAGAGGCATAATAGAAACTATTTCTATGTATACCACATCGTCCGTATTTTCGCAACATTGCCCGGTGGTATTTGGTTGGATAACCTTTATTTTTTGCGAAATCGTAACAAGGATATTTTTTATCGTATTTTAGCATTAGTCTGTCCCGAGTGACTTTGGCGATAATCGAGGCGCAAGAGCAAGAAAAAACTTTTTCATCTCCTTTAATAATTGACTTTTGCGGGATATCCGATTTAATGCCGAAGTTTCCGTCCAAGATTAAGAAATCGGGCCCTTCCAATTTACTGACAGCCTTAACCATAGCTAATTTCGTCGCTTCTAAGATGTTGATTTTATCAATGACTTTTTCTGAAACCATCCCCACTCCCCACTCGACATCCGGATGTTCAGTTAATTTTTGATAAATTCTTTCTCTTTCGCGGGCAGATAATTGTTTTGAATCTTTAACATTTTTTATTTTGGGAGGCTTGGCACCATTAATAACCACGGCGCAAGCAACAACCGGTCCGGCTAAAGGCCCCCGACCCACTTCATCGAGTCCGGCCACTTTCTTATATCCTTTTTTCCATAACTTTTTTTCTTCTTTCAAGCTGGGCACCATTGATTTATTTTAACACAAAATCTATTGACATTATCAAAAATTAAGCTTATTATCCAACAGTTCATAAAATTATGTATGGGAGGTGAACGGAATGACCCCGAAAATAAAAGTAGTCAAGATTATTGCCCTAGTTTTGATGTTTATAGGGTATGGAATGGTAGGATTGCTTTCTCACGAGGCTAGCCATCTGGGAGTCAATAACATTCTAGGTGGAACGGGCAGCATCTTTTACAACTATACCTGGACCGAAGGCCACATGAATTGGGCAACTCTGCCGCCAAACCACATTTGGTTAGTTTACTTGGGAGGAGGAATCGGCGCCGCTTTCTTTCTTTTTTTATTCTTCTGGCTGGCCGCCTGGCTCACCCCTTCAAAACAAGACGTCTATATCGAAGCAACGGTGGCGGCTCAAATCATCACCAACTTGTTTTACGCGCCAACCGAACTCGTGCTTTATTACCGCGGAGCAGAATTATTTGAATGGGCGTGGATCACGGCTTATATTGTGGCGGCCATTGTCTTTTTCTTCCTTTACATTAAAAAAATAGTAAGGTGGCTGAGCTGGCCGCTGAAATTCAATTTAACGCCGTAAAAGAACAAAAAAAGGACGGACAAAATCTGTCCTTTTTTTATTTTTGCTCGATAATTTGCCAAAAAGTTTCGCACGATGTTATAATCCTTTAATCACTTGCATGAAATTTACCCACCTCCACGTCCACTCGCATTATAGTTTGCTTGACGGTCTCCCAAAAATTGACGAACTTTTGGATTACGTCAAAGAATCGGGCATGGATTCGGTGGCTGTGACCGACCACGGAGTTCTTTACGGCGCCGTGGAGTTTTTCAAAAAAGCAAAAGCCAAAGGAATCAAGCCGATTATCGGATGCGAAATTTATATGGCCCTTGAAAGCATGACGCAGATGAGGCCGAACATCGACAGCATGAGATATCATTTGATTCTTTTGGTCAAAAACGAACAGGGCTACCAAAACTTAGTTAAGCTTATAACCAAAGCCCACCTTGAGGGCTTTTATTATCGTCCGAGAATTGATGAAGAATTGCTGCAAAAGCACGCAGGGGGACTTATCGGGCTTTCGGCCTGCATCCAGGGTAAAATCCCCAGATTAATTTTGGCGAACGATGTTAAAAAAGCCGAAGAAACTGCTTTAAAATACCGAGAAATCTTCGGCAAAGGCAACTTTTATCTAGAACTGCAGCGCCATCCTCATATTCCGGAACAAGAAAAAGTGAATACGGCCTTGCGCGAAATATCAAAAAAAACCGGAATACCACTCGTGGCTACCAACGACAGCCATTATTTAAGGCCGGAAGACGCCGAGGCGCAAGATGTTTTAATGCTCATTAATACCGGATCTGATCCCAAAGACCCTGAAAGGTTAAGTATGAGAATGGACGACTTTTCTTTAAAAACTCCTCAAAAAATGGAAGAAGAATTCAAAGATATTCCGGAAGCGCTGGAAAATACGCAAAAAATCGCAGAAGCTTGCAATTTCCAATTTGAGCTGGGCAAAACGAAACTCCCCTACTTTCCCGTACCCCAAGGCAAAAATCCCGATGACTATTTAAGAGAATTATGTTTGGAAAGATTACCCAAGCGTTTTGAAAAACCAAGCAAAGAGGTTTCAGAAAGACTGGAATACGAATTGAAAGTTATCAAACAAACCGGTTTTGCTTCATACTTTTTAATTGTTCAGGATTTCGTCAACTGGGCGAAAGATCAAAGAATCGTCGTTGGGCCGGGCAGAGGCTCGGCGGCCGGCTCTTTAGTTTCGTATTGCTTAAGAATCACCAACGTCGATCCGTTGAAACATAATTTGTTTTTTGAGAGATTTTTAAACCCCGAACGCATTTCTCTCCCCGATATCGATCTTGATTTTGCCGACCGCAGAAGAGACGAAGTTATTGAGTACGTCGCCCAAAAATACGGCCGCGACAAAGTGGCCCAAATCATCACCTTCGGAACTATGGCGGCAAGGGCGGTTATAAGGGACGTGGGCAGGGCCCTCGGCTATACTTACGGTTTTTGCGACAAGCTCGCGAAAATGATTCCGTTCTCTTTCACGCTTGATGACGCTCTTTCCAAAATCAAAGAGTTTAAAGACCTGTACAATGAAGACGAACAAGCCAAGAGATTGATTGATATCGGTAAAAAATTAGAAGGAGTCGCGCGGCACGCTTCAACTCACGCCTGCGGAGTTGTCATCGCTAAAGAGGAACTGGACAATATCGTACCTTTACAGCACCCCACCCAAAATGAACAAAATATCGTCACCCAATACGAAATGCACGCCATTGAGGATTTGGGACTTTTGAAAATGGATTTTCTGGGATTAAAAAACCTAACGATCATCGAAGATACTTTGGCGCGCATCTATAAAGTGCATAATAAATCAATCGACATCGACAACCTGCCCGAAAACGATAAAAAAGTTTATAAATTGCTGCAGCAAGGCGACACGGTAGGCGTATTTCAACTGGAATCGGGCGGCATGCAAAGATACCTGAAACAATTGAAACCTTCTGTTTTCGAAGATGTCATCGCTATGATCGCGCTTTACCGCCCCGGCCCAATGGAATTGATTCCGGACTACATTGCGAGAAAGCACGGCAAGCAAAAAACAGAGTACCTGCACCCGAAACTCAAGCCGATTTTGGAAAACACCCACGGCATCTGCATTTACCAGGAACAATTAATGCAAATAGCCAGAGAGCTTGCCGGCTTCACTTTATCGGAAGCGGATATTTTAAGAAAAGCAGTCGGCAAAAAAATCAAAGAACTTCTCGAGGCCCAGGAAGAAAAAATGGTCCAAGGAATGGTTAAAAACGGCGTCGATGAAAAAATCGCCAAACAAATCTGGGAATGGATGCTGCCTTTCGCAAGCTACGGATTCAACAGGAGCCACAGCGCAGCTTACGCCACGATTTCTTACCAAACGGCCTGGCTGAAAGCGAACTATCCGGTTGAGTTTATGGCGGCCGTTTTAACTTCGGAAAAAGCGGATGTGGAAAGAATTGCAGTTTTAATCGAAGAATGCAAAAAAATGGGCATCGAAGTTCTGCCGCCCGACATCAACGAAAGTTTTATGAACTTCAGCGTCGTGCCTCAGAAAAACCAAATCAGGTTTGGGCTTTTAGCTATTAAAAACGTCGGTATCAACGCCGTCGAAGTTATTTTGGAAGAAAGAAAAGCGGGAGGGCCTTATCAATCAATTCAGGATTTCGTTACAAGAGTCGTTTCGCGCAACTTAAACAAAAAATCGATGGAAAGCCTAATCAGGGCTGGAGTTTTCGACAGTATGGAAGAAAGAAATAAACTATTAAATAATTTGGAAAAACTGCTGGAGCATTCCCGGGAAACTCAGAAGAATAAAGGCAACGGCCAGAAAGGGCTCTTTGACGGGCTTTCAGGGTTTACGGCAACGTTAACTTTAGCCCAGTCAGCCCCAGCGAGCTCCCACGATAAATTAACCTGGGAAAAAGAGCTTTTGGGGCTGTATGTCAGCGGCCATCCTTTGAAAAACTTCCAAACCTTGCTGCAAAAAAGCTGTCTACCCATTGCCAAAGTCTCCCAAATGACCGTGGGAAAATTGGTGAAGGTCGGCGGAGTCGTTTCGAGTATTAAAAAGATTGTCACCAAAACCGGCAGACCTATGCTCTTTTTGAAGCTTGAAGATGAAACGCAACGCATTGAAGTGGTGGTCTTTCCTTCGGCTATTACTCGCAACCCGACCGTCTTTCAAGAAAACAAAATCGTCTTTGTTTCGGGCCGAGTCGACGCTAGGGATGGCGTCCCTAAAATCATCTGCAACGAAATTGAAGAACTGATTGAAAAAGCATAAATAACTTACAATCAAAACAAAAAACAGCCCTTGATGGAGCTGTTTTTGCTTAACTATTCCAATAAATAGACAAAACAGTTAATAAATATTGAATAATTTGATATGTCATTTGAATAAAAATTATTTGCCACTCATCAAGCCATTTCCATTTTTAGAACTGGACTGATGAATGTGGAGCTTGCGTTCGAACGTAAGCTCCTTAAGAACCTGCTCCTGTTACACCCTTCTCCGCGGGTTGCGAAAAAAGGCTATGAGCACCCCAACCACAACCGCAGCCACTATGACGCCGATCAACCACCAAGATGGAGGTTGCGGTATCGGCAAAGAGACTACGACCGACGACGGCTTTAACACGAGCCGGTCGGCCAGGGCCATTATCCCAGCACCCAGAAACAAGGTACCCACCAGTAAAAGAACTCCCAACTTATTCATTTTCTCTTCTCTCCTTATTTTTTTATGTACTGCTTTTCTACCCATATTATACCATGGATATCCCTATTTTGTCAAGGAGTGAATTTGACCCCAATTTCAGGAGATCCGATCTCGCGAAATTAACGCAATGTCGGGAGATCGGATCTCTTCTTTTGACGGCGGGTTTGTGCTAATATAAAAATATGAAAATTGAAACGGTAAGACATTCTCTGTCCCATATTCTGGCTTATGCCGTCCAGGAACTTTTTCCTGGCGTAAAATTTGGCATTGGGCCGGCCATTGAAAACGGCTTCTATTATGATTTCGGCGTCAAAAATTTAGCAGAGGCGGATTTACCGAAAATCGAGGCCAAGATGCGCGAACTCATCAAACAGAACTTAGTTTTTAAGAAAAAGGCTATTTCTAAAATCGCAGCCAAAAAATTATTCAAAGCTCAACCCTATAAACTGGAACTAATCGGCGAGCGTACAGACGCCCGACGTCTGTACGTTTATCAAAGTGGAGATTTTCTGGATTTTTGCTCGGGACCGCATGTGAAATCCACAAAAGAAATACCGATTGACGGATTTAAATTAACGAAAGTGGCCGGTGCCTACTGGCGCGGTTCGGAGAAAAATCCGATGCTGACCCGCATTTATGGACTTTGTTTTGAAACTAAAAAAGAACTCGAAGATTATTTAAAGTTGCAGCAAGAAACTGAAAAAAGAGACCATCGTATTTTGGGCCAAAAACTGGAACTCTTCATGATTGACGACGAGGTCGGCCAAGGCTTGCCGATTTGGCTTCCAAAAGGCGCCGTATTGAGAAAAACCATTGAAGACTACCTTTACCGAGAATTAACCGAAAATGGCTACCAGTGGCTTTACACTCCCCACATCGGAAATTTGAATTTATGGAAAACATCGGGACATTGGAATTTTTATAAAGAAAATTTGTACTCCCCTATCCAAATAGACGAAGAACAGTACTTATTGAGGCCGATGAATTGCCCATTCCATCTTAAAGCTTATAATTCGCAAATCAGGAGTTACAAGAATCTGCCGATAAAATACGCCGAACTCGGCACCGTTTACCGATATGAACGATCGGGCACTTTGCACGGGCTGACAAGAGTGAGGGGTTTTACTCAAGACGATGCTCATATTATCTGCGAGCCGAACCAAATCAATGAAGAAATAGCAAAACTGGTGGAGCACGGGATTAAAATGCTCAAAAACTTCGGATTTGAAGATTTCACTATTTATCTTTCCACTCGGCCGGAAAAATACGCAGGAAGCGACAAGGATTGGAAGAAAGCAACCGATGCTTTAATTGGAGTGCTAAGCCAGCAAAAATTGGAATACAAAATTGATAAGGGCGGAGGCGTTTTCTACGGACCGAAAATTGACATAAAAATAAAAGACAGTTTGGGCCGCGAATGGCAATGTACGACCATCCAGTTTGATTTTAACCTGCCCGAGAAGTTCGACATAAGCTATATTGACCAAAACGGAAAAAAGAGCAGACCCTACATGATTCACCGGGCATTGCTGGGTTCGATGGAACGTTTCGTCGGAGTCTTAATTGAACATTACGCGGGAGCTTTACCCTTTTGGCTATCGCCCGTCCAAATCTGCGTCATACCTATTGCTGACAGACACCTCGAATACGCCCAAAAAGTTAAAAAAGAGCTTAGCTCTTTTAGGGTCGAAATCAACGATGCGCAAGAAACCCTGGGTAAAAAAATCAGGGAAGTTGAAATGCAGAAAATCCCCTATATTTTGGTCGTTGGCGACAAAGAGATTGCAAGCGGCGCCGTTGGCGTCAGAAAACGAGGGAAAGGCGATCTTGGTATCGTTAATTTAGCTAACTTTATAAAAAACATATGCGAGAACTTACCCCATCAACTCAACGGTTAATCAGCAGCTACCAGGAATGGTCTCAAAGCCTCCAAACAAAGGAAGAGGTCAGCACTATCAGCGTGGATGAAGTAGCCAGCCGCGTCGCTTCTTTCTACGAAAAAATAAGGGGCGTAATTGATTGGCGTGAAGAGCACCTCTTGAGAAGAACGGCCGTTGAGCGGATTCTGAAGAGAAGACTATTTTTAAAAAAGAATCTGAATAAGGATGAAAAAATCGCCGAACCTCTTATCCATGAGCTGATAAGAGGCGGACACTTCCCCAACGAAACGATACCCGAATCAAAAATCGAGGAAGTGCAAAGACTGATCGATAAATACGTTTTTATCTTAGACAATTCTCCTGAGCCCAAAAAAGAGAAGGCAAAAATGTATCTTTATGATTGGCTTTTCGGAGTGGCGGCTTGTGAAATCGAAGCGATACTTTCCCCCTCCCCGAAAGAAAATGCCTTGATTGATTTTATGATGGAGGTGATAAAAGAGGGTATCCGGGTGAGAGAAAGAGTTAACGTACGCGGTATCGGCGATGAAGAGATAGATACGCAACTTTATATTGCCGTCCAAAGAGCGCTTTTCAAACTTGATTCGCCAAACATCACGTATCATCTTTTAAAGCGATGGCATCCGGACTGGATGAATCTCCCACAAACCACCTTAGACGCAATTTCTTTAAATATTTATCGAATCTGGAAAAAAATTGAGGATGCGTTAAAACATCCTCTGTCGGAAAAATTCTACGCCGTTTGCGAAAGATATGACACCCCATACTTGATTTTAGGAGACATTATCTCTCAAAATACTGCCCAGTCTCCCGATATTCTTAAAAACCCGGAGACGCTGGAAACTAAAATCAGAGAGGCATACGGCCTTAGGCTAAAAAAGGTCCGGCAGAAAATGAGCCGAGCGGCTATTTTCAGCACCATTTCCATTTTTATTACCAAGGTCTTGGTGGCTATCGCCATTGAGGTTCCTTTCGACAAATACGTCACCCAACAATTCGACTATTTTACTTCGGCGTTAAGTGTTGCCATCCCGCCCGTTTTGATGTTCTTTTTGGTACTTACCATCCGCCCGCCCTCAAAGCGCAATGAGGATTTGGTGATTATGGAGGTGATGAAAATCGTTTACGGTTCGGAAAAAAAGGATATCTACGAAATCAAGCCGGCTCCGCACCGAGGCTTAATTTTGAATTTCTTCATGATCGCTTTCTATTTGGCCAGTTTTATTCTTTCTTACGGTTTGATTGTCTGGGGACTCCGAAAAACTAATTTCAGCACGCTTTCCATTATCATTTTCCTTATCTTTGTTTCTATGATCTCTTTTGCCGGCACGAAGGTCCGCCAAAGAGCGAAAGAGTTGGTAGTTGAAAAAGAGAAAGAGACATTCTTGAACACCCTTGTCGACCTCTTTTCCCTGCCCGTCATTCAGGCTGGCCGCTGGCTATCCAATCAATGGGCCAAATACAATGCGGTTGTGATCATCTTCAATTCGCTACTCGACATGCCCTTTCAGTTATTCGTTGAATTTCTGGAACAATGGAGATTTTTTCTAAAGGAGAAAAAAGAAAAAATACATTAATTAAAGGTCGAAACTTAATTATTAATTAATCGTTAAATCGTTAATATGAAATTATTAAATTCCATTATACTAAGCTTCTGCTTGTTATTCGCTTTCGGGGTTTTGGCCCAAGAAACAGCCGTTACCCAGGATGAAAACGTTACCGCTCAAGATTTAGGCATTTCAGAACCCACGGTTTTGCCCGACAGCCCTTTTTATTTCTTTAAAAACTTGGGTCGAGCGATTCAGAGCGCCGTTACCATAGACCCGGTAAAAAAAGCAACGCTTCGAGAAAAGTTCGCCAATGAAAAATTGATTGAACTGAAAAAATTAACGGAAAAAAACAGCGACTCCGAAGTTATCCAAAAAGCGACCGAAAGCTACCAAAAAGAAATTGATAACGTGAAGAAGGCGGCCGAGAGAATAAAGGAAACGGCCGAAGAAAATACGCAAGTCGGCCAATTCCTGGATAAATTCATCCAACAGCAAACGCTCCACCAGACAATCCTGCAAAAACTGGAAGGACAGGTACCGGAAAATGTCTTAGAAAAAATAACCGAGGCGCGGGAAGCCCATCTTGAAAAATTCGGCGAGGTGATGAATCGTCTTGAGAACAAGGAAAGAATTCGGGAGCGACTAGAAACTAATTTGCAGAAAGTCGAGGGCAGCGAGTTCAAAGACTTCAAGAACCTGGAAATGCTTCAGGCTTTGGAGAAAAAAGCGCCCGAGGCTGTTAAGGAGGCTGTCCAGCAAGTCCGCGTTAATGTAATGACGCGATTAAAAGAGGGCGTTAAGGAAATGACGGCGGAGAAATTGGAGCAATTCCAAACTTACACTGAAAATATTTCCGGCGTCAAGGAAAAACAAATGGAAATCCTGGAAAACCTGAAAACCGAGCTACAAGATCAGCCACAAATCATCCAAAAACTTCTTCAAACCCGAAACAGAATCATTGAACAAGTGAAAGAAGGCGTAACAACCGAAAATGAAGGCGTTTCCTGCCCGGAGATTTCAAAACCCTCGGCAACGTTCTGCCAGAACGGCAGGCTACTTATCAAAAAAGATGCGCAGGGTTGCGTCGTTTCTTTTGATTGTGTGATGCCGGCCGATACTAGTACGACTCCGACAGGCGGCCAGGCCTGCATTACTCTATGGGATCCTGTCTGCGGCAAGAACGGACAAACCTATAGCAATTCTTGCTTTGCCAAAACTGCCGGAATAGAAATAGACTATGAAGGCGCGTGCAAATCTTTAGAAACAGGCGTCTCCAACCAAATTAGAGAACAGATAAAAACCCAGATACAAAAGCTGGCGCCTTAAAAAGCAACTTTGATTCTATCGGAAAAACGGCTTGAAAAAGCCGTTTTTCTATTATAAAATGGATAATTGTGAAATACTTCATTATCACCTACGGCTGCCAGATGAATAAAGCGGACAGCGAGAGAATTGCCGCATCTTTGGAAAAAAAGGGCCATAAGCCCGCTCATGGCCCCAAAGAGGCCGATTTAATCGTGGTTAATATGTGTTCGGTCAGGCAATCGGCGGTTGACCGAATTTTCGGATTAACCCAAAAATTACAAGAATCAAAAACTAAAAACTACAAACTAAAAACTATATTGACTGGCTGCATCCTTAAAAAAGACGAACAAAAATTCCGAAAAATCTTCGACGAAGTCAAAAAAATGCCTCAGCGCGGCTGCCCTTCGGCCTTTATTCCGATTTCTAATGGCTGCAATAATTTTTGCGCTTATTGCGTGGTGCCTCACACTCGAGGCCATTTAATCTGCCGACCCCACCAAGAAATCGTTAAAGAGATTAAAAAGGCTGTCAAAAACGGCTTAAAAGAAATCTGGCTATTGGGACAAAACGTCAATGATTACAGCTCAAAAACGGTTAATTTTGCCAAATTGGTCAAAATGGTTAATGATATTCCAGGTAATTTTAAGTTCTTTTTCATGTCGCCTAACCCTAAAAATTTCTCTGACGAATTAATTAACGCTTTAGCCGGATGTAAAAAATACAGCCGGTATCTTAATTTACCGATTCAATCGGGCGACGATGAAATTCTAAAAAGAATGAACCGGAATTATACCGTCAGACAATATAAAGATCTGGTAAAAACAATCCGAAGAAAGATGCCCGATATCAACCTGTCAACCGACGTCATTGTCGGGTTCCCCGGGGAAACGAAAAAACAGTTCGAAAACACCGTCAAATTATTCAAGGCGATAAGGTTTGATATCGCCTACATCGCCAAATACTCTCCAAGGCCGGGAACCCGCGCCTTCCAACTAAAAGACGATGTTCCTAGAGAAGAGAAAAAACGAAGAGCAAAAATTTTAAGCAAACTTACTAAACATGGCTGAAAAACTGATTGTTATATTGGGGCCGACAGCAGTGGGCAAGTCGGCTCTGGCCGTAAATCTTGCCAAGAAATTTAACGGCGAGGTTATTTCGGCTGATTCGCGCCAAATTTATCGGGGAATGGATTTGGGTACGGGCAAAATAACCGAAAAGGAGATGAAGGGCGTCGTTCACCACCTTCTTGACGTCGCCTCGCCCAAAAAAATATTTGATATCGTCCAGTACCGCAAATTAGCGCAGAAAGCCATCGCTCAAATAATAAAGAAAGACAAAATGCCGATACTCTGCGGCGGCACTGGTTTTTACATCCAGGCAGTCGTCGACGGCATTGTCATCCCCGAAGTCAAACCCGACTGGCGATTGAGGTCCCACCTCGAACATTCAAGCACCGAAGAACTGTTTGAAAAGTTAAAGAAGCTTGACGAAACAAGGGCAAAAACCATTGATAAATCAAATCGCCGAAGATTGATAAGGGCACTCGAAATAGTCATAAAAACAGGTAAAGCTGTGCCGATGCTTAAGAAACAACCTCTGCCCTACCCAGTTTTAATCATCGGCATTAGGAAAGAAAAAAAGGAGCTAAGCTCCTTAATTAGAAAACGCCTTTTGAAGAGATTAAAAATAGGTATGATCGCGGAAGTAAAAACATTGCACAAAAAAGGTCTTTCCTGGAAAAGACTGGAAGAATTCGGGCTTGAATATCGCTGGATTGCCCGATATTTAACTGATTTCCGAAATCCGCAACATCCAGACGGATTTCGGAAATCGGCAAATCGATATCGGGATATCCGATTTCCAGGTAAATATCCGGAAATCGGATATCATAATTTCATAAAATCGGATTTCTTTAATCGTCTCCAGAAAGAAAGCGAACATTTTGCCAAACGCCAGATGACTTGGTTCAAACGAGACAAACGAATTCATTGGATAAAAAAACAGCCCGAGGCTGAAAAATTAGTAAAAAAGTTCTTAGAAAAACAGTGAGAGGGAAAGACTTAATAATCTTTCCCTCTTCTTTCCTCGGCTACTAATAGCCGAGGAGACGTTTCCGGGCGGGTGGATACTGTGGTATCCATTGGCCCGGTGGTAAATGGAAGTGGCGCGGCCGCTGCGGTGTCTTCCCACACATCATGGGAAGTATCTTCCCACAGAATAGAATTGTCTCTTTTGGTGTCAATGGCCGACTAGTGCCTATTCTCATTTCCTACCTCCTTTTAAATTTATGCCTGTATTATAGCACTAGTTTAGAACCTTGTCAAGGACTTTCTGTGATCTCAACTGTTCGCTCGCCCATCGTTCCTGGGTCCAGATTTCGATATGGTCTCCGCAACCGGCAACCACCACCGCTTCTTTACTAAAGCCGTCTCTAAGCTTTTTAGGAATACCAACTCTGCCCTGCCTGTCTATCCTTTTCTTGAAATTACCGCAAAGCATTTTCTCCTCCTTTATTTTTTATCAACGAGCAATTTATTTAATAAATTACGGGTCATTTCCGGGCTCGCTTTGCCGCGAGTCTCCTGCATAACTTTGCCAATTAAAAACTGAAGAGCATTCCCCTTCCCCTTCTTATAATCATCGACGGCTTGGGGATTTTGAGCGATAATCGCTTTTACTATTGTCTCAATTTCCTTTTCGCCAGTAATCTGAATTAATCCCTTTTCTGAAATAATATTGGAGGGGTCTCCGCCCGTAACGAACATTTCCTGTAAAACCGTTTTGGCTATTTTACTGGAAATAGCACCCTGGACAATCAAGCCGATGAACTCGGCAAAATTCTCCGGAGTTATCTTAAAAGCCTTATCGGCTACCGACTTACCCTGAAGCAAACTTTGCAAATCAGTGATGAGATAATTGGCGCAGAGTTTAATGGATCTGGGATCTTGCGCTTCAGACGCCACTTTCTCAAAATAGCCGCCCAATTCTTTATTCTGCACCAACATTTCCACACCATCGCGCTCCAGCCCGTATTCTTTTTTAAAACGCTCTCTTTTTGCTTGAGGTAACTCGGGGATTTCGTCCTTAATTATTTTTATATCATCTGCTTTAAATTGCAAAGGCGGTAAATCCGGTTCTGGAAAATAACGATAATCGTGGGCTTCTTCTTTGATTCTTTGAGTGACGGTCACTTCTTTAGCGGCATCCCAGCCCCTGGTTTCCTGAACCACTTTTTTGCCAGCGTCCAATAATTTACTCTGCCGCTCAATTTCATAATCAATGCCTTTTTCCACGGCACGAAAAGAATTTAAATTTTTAATCTCTACTTTGGTTCCTAATTTTTGAGATTTGAGATTTGATTTTTGAGATAAACTGATATTAGCCTCAACCCTCATTTCACCCTTTTCCATATCCGCATCCGAAACTCCCAGATACCGCAAGATAAGCCTCAATTCTTCAGCAAAAGCTCTCGCCTCCTTGGCTGAAGTAATATCGGGCTCGGTTACTAATTCCATCAACGGCACGCCCGCGCGGTTGAAATCCACTAAAGAAAAATCGGTGGCTGGAGGATGAATCAATCTGCCCGTATCCTCTTCAAGGTGAACCCTGGTGATATCAATCTTACGTCCGTCTACGATCAAAAATCCGCCCGTGCAAAGAGGCTGGTCGTATTGAGAAATTTGGTATCCCTTGGGTAAGTCGGGATAAAAATAATTCTTTCTGTCGAATTTGGAATACTCGGGGACGGCACCATTCAAAGCAAGCCCAGTTTTTATAACTTTTTTCACAGCTTCCTCGTTAATCACCGGCAGAGTGCCCGGATGTCCCATACAAATCGGACAAACGTTGGTATTAGGCTGTTTTTCGTCCGGATCATTAGCGCAGGAACAAAACATCTTAGATTTTGTCCTTAGTTCAACGTGTATTTCCAAACCGATAGTTGGTTTATATGCCATAGTCTTACTCGATTATTCGTCCGTCTTTTTCCGCTTCACCTTTTGCCCCTTTGGATTCATTAACGATGGCCACTCCAGAGCTTGTGCCGATGATGTCGGCGCCGGCTTCAACCATCATTTCCAAATCGGCTAAAGTCCTAATACTGCCAGCCGCTTTGACGAGCAATCCCGGGGACGATTCTTTCATTATTCTCACGTGTTTTGCTTTTTCAGCAAGCTCTGTATTGCCTAAAGGATCGCTGCTCGTAGCGGTTTTAACGCAGATAGCGCCCGCAACTTTCACGATTTCTGAAGCTTTTTTTATTTCTTCATCAGTTAAATAGCCGGAACCGATGATCACTTTCGTGGGTAAAATCTGGCAGATTTCCTTTAAATCTTCCAGCACCTCTTCGTATTTGCCGTTTTTAAACGCGTCAATCTTCATAACTACGTCAATCTCGTCAGAACCGGATTTTTTCGCTCCTTCAGCTATTTTTATCCTCGCCTTGTGCGGACTCGCTCCGGTCGGTTCATCGATCAAGGTGATTACTTTGACTGAAGAATCTTTTAAAATTTCTTTGGATAGCTTAGTATGCTCCGGTAAAACGCAAAAGCCGCGAAAGCCATATTCTTTCGCTTCCTCGGCCACTTTTCTTAATTCCTCCCCGCTTGCGTCTTTTTTAAGAAATGTCTGATCAATAATTTTTGCGACTTCCATATTATTTATCTTAGCAAATTTATCCTTAAAGAAAAGAGACCCCCTTTTGAATGTTTAACTTACGATGTTAAACACTTTCGTCTGCCGATTTTAAATCTAATTAAAATAAATAAGATTAAACAAATTATTAAAATATAAATCGGGAAACCGTAATGGGCAAAATTCCAAGTTTTTATGGTTAAAAGCGTAATGCCCGCGTTGATTATACTGGTCAAAAAAACGTGCCAATTTTCCGTTTCCGGAAAATGATAAGATTTTATAATTGTAGGTACAGCGGCAAATCCGTCAGCTAAAATGGCGAATATGATCGCGATATTCCCGACTTTTGTAATATACCACAAGAAAAGTCCGGCCAACGAAAGAAAACCACAAAACCAATCCAATCGGCTAATTTTCCATTCGGCTTTTTTATTTATAAAAGAAGCAAGGAAAACTAGAAGAGGTCCGAAGCCAACCATAAAAGTCATCAACGATTGTATACCAACTCCCTGTTTCATTTCAGCAATAAATGCAATAAGCGGAGCCAATGCCCATAAAAACCAAGAAACCCTATTAGGTTTCGTTTTTCCCTTAATTGTTGCGACAATATAACTCAAACTTCCGGCAAAACCGATAACCGCACCTAAAATAACGAAATTTTCATTAATCATTTGGTTTGGCTTGCTTGTTTAACTTACGATGTTAAACAGCTATTCAAGGTAAAACTGTGGAAAATTAAACCTTTCTTTTAAAAATTCTTCTACAAATTCTTTATAATCATCAGTGTTTTGAGAGCTTATGCTAAGATACTGATCTAAAATTTCAGGCGGAGCTATAATTTTTGATTTTCTCGCGCCTATTTTATCAAGGAAACTAGAAAATCGATAATGATTTAAAAAATCGAGGGCTGCTTCCCAATCTTTTAGACCATTTTCTCGCCAGCCGGGTTGAAAAATATCTAATGGATTAATTACACTTATATAACGACTGACGGTATCTGATTGAAGTTGATCTTTTATTGGGACGGCTCGATAACGGCTTCCAAATAAAGCTCCTCTGCGTTTGTATTTTAAGTTAAAGTATTTCGCAAAACCTATATTTAATCTCTGTATAAAAATAGCGATGCCATTATGAATATTCGGAACTAAATAAAAATGGCTGTGGTTTACGACTAAAGCGAAGTCTAAAATATGAACTAAGGGATTGTGCTCTTTAATGACAAACTTCGAAGAAATTTCTTCGTTATTAAATATCGCCTGAACAATTTTAACAATATCACTACGACAAATATTATAAGCTGGCTTCCCGAAATTAGTAGCATAAATCTGAAAAATAAACCTCAAGCAATCCGATTCTTCGTTAAAAATTCTTTTTTCTTCTATGGCTCGCGAAATTGTATGGATAGGTTGATTTTCTCCCGAAATATTTCTCATAATTAATCTTGTTTAACTTACGATGTTAAACATTTGTTTTATTATCTTAGCATGTTTAACTTACGATGTTAAACAAAAGAAAAGAGGCTTCCTTCAAGAAGCCTCTTTTTCTTCGTTGTAATGAACTGCGGTCTTTGCCATCTCCCAAGCGTACTCATAAAGATGCAAACCCTTGCTCACAGCCACCAATTCGCCGTCTCCGACTCCGATCTCCGAAGCCATATACTCCTTCAAAAGCTGAATAGCAGCTAGGTTTGATGGAAAGCCAGCCCAGAGGTCCCAGGATCGGAAATAGACCACGAAATGAAGCTTACCGTACCTGATTCTGGTGTCTATTTGTCTTAGGCAAGGCGGATCGGAAAGGTTAATCGAATTTTGGTCACCAACCGCCATACATGCTTGATTGGTTTCGAACCCGCCCTTCTTGTACATTTCAATCACTTTGGGAATCTGTGGCTCGAGATACTGGCCATAAGTATATTGTTCGCCTTCTTTTTTATGGCTGGTCATCAGATATGGCAGATAGCTTTCGACGTATCCCATAGTGCTGGGCGGCGGCACTCCTTGAGGAACTTCGGGAATCAACCTTGTTTTTGTCCCGGGATAACGAACGTGCACCCTGATAAAATCGAATTCCAGCCTTTTCTGCCCTGCATAGCTTCCCCGGTCAATCTTGTATTCGTAGCCGTGTTTGAACAATTCTCTAATGCAAAGGAACCAAGCCTCCGATAGATTATGAGCGTCAATTTCAACCAGATCTAAAAATTTTTCCATCTTCACCCCCCTTTATAAATTTAATTTGGAACGAACTAGCGATTTAAGCTCTTCGAAAATCTCTTCGATCGGTTTTTCGCCGTCTACAATATAAACGTTATCGAATTTTTTAGCAAGCTCTTCGTAATTCTCCCATACCCGGGCCAAAGCCTCTTCCTTTTCGAAAAGCTCAACGCTGAAGCGGTCTCCTTTGATTCTTTGCAGACAAACCCTAGGAGAAACCCTGATTAAAAAAGTTAAATCAGGCAGTAAAAACGGCTTATTAATTTCGGCGAGCCACTCTTTGTCGTTAATTTCCGTAGCACCGTAAGCAATCGTCGAAAAAAAATAGCGGTCGCTGATTACCGTAGCTCCGTCTTTGAGCAGAGGAATAACCTCTTTTTCTAAATGATGCGATCTATCGGCCGCAAATAACAATTGCAAGCACTCGGGCCGGGTTTTCCAGTCGCCGGTTAATTGGCCACGGATGAGACCTCCAATAATGTTATTGGTAGGCTCTTTTGTCAGATGAGCCGTGGGTTTCCCTAAAACAAGCTCTTTTTCAGTCTTATTAAGCCATTCTCTTAACTTACCCGCCTGGGTGGTGGAACCGGACCCGTCCAGCCCCTCAAAAACAATGAACTTACCCGGATATGGATTCTTGATCATATTCTTTATTATTTTTAATACATTCTTCGGCTTTTGTTAATTCCCTGCCCAAATAGGCCGCGTGGTCTAATTGAGAAACTAGATGCTCGTTAATAATTTTTTTGTAAAGGGAAAGAGCATCCTGGCCCTTAAATTCATATCTAGTTTTCCGGCCGTCGTTTAAATAATGCTGTACCAGAATCTCTTGTTTGTCTTCGCTTGTTTTTATTAAGAAATACCCGCTCTTGTCAACATTAAAAGGTACTTCCTGATTGCGGTAGTTTGCATCCAAGAGGATTTCCGCTTTTTTCCACGAGTTTTCGTAAATGTGGGCCGACTGCGAAAGAATGATCAAATCGCCAGGCTCCAAGCCGACTTCTCTTGAAACTTTCTCTTGCAGCCCCCTTAAGGCTAAAGCGTTCAATAAGTAAGCTCCGAACAAATCGTGGCTCCGGAAAACGCACGTTTGATAAATCTTGCCGTTCTTTACGTTCCAGGTAATTTGGGTGAGGCAAGGGGGATTTTCCGAATCAGCATCGGTAAAAGGATTCCAAAGACCGGCCACCACGCGCCTTGAATAGGGCGACTTCTTCAACCGCGATACTACTTTATCTATTTGGTTGATGAAAAACCGCATCTCAATGCCGAATTGCTCTGAAACGTATTCGAATGCGAATCTGAACAGCCGCTTACCGTAAGTATATTCTATCTCTTTCGGGGTGTCTGCCGAAAAAAATAAATCCACGTATTTTTTAACATCATCTTCTTTTAATCCTAAGAATGGCTCCAAAGAGAATTCGTTGATAACCGAAAGAACGTCTAGGGCTTCTTTTTGCCTCAATTCGTGTTCGCTCGCTTTCATTTCTCCGAACTTCATAATCAAATCCAAAATCTTCAGCCAGACTTCGGAGAGGCCGCCTTCCACTCTAAAACCCATGATTTCACTCGTAAGTATTTCTTGTTTCGCCGTTTCATCCGGCAACACCAAGGGATCGGCGAATCTTTCGCCTTTTCCTGAAAAATTATTCAAAACATTGGGCAACTCCCCTTCTCTACCCCGTAGGTCGATAATCTCAACATTCTTTCTGATAAGTTCAATTGACTCTGAAGGAATATTGGAATGGAGGCGAATATCGGAACCCTTGAAAAAATTAATCAAAGTTTCACCGCTTTTGAAAAAATCCTGGCCACAAACTATCAAATGGGTTATCACGGGATTGGCCAAGATGTTTTTAATCAGATAACTGATACCATCGGCCGTATATAGGTTGCCGACAAGATTATATTTATCTTTGGGAAGATTTTGAGCGATGAATTCGGTCTTGGACCACAACGTGCAAATACCCACGGCGCTTTCCGGGTTGCCGACGATTAAACTTTTATTAAAAAATATGGGCCACATATGACAGGGCTTTTATTTTAACACGACAAATAAAAAAACAAAAACAGCCCCTTCTGGGGGATGTTTTCTAAAAGTCAGTTATGCCAAGTGGCTGATTTCGGTAGAAGGTTTTTCTAAAATATCAAATTGTATCCCCGCTTCCTTGAAAAGGTCTTTAAAGCCATCATCATTGTATTTGCTGAAAGAAACAAATCTTTTTATTTTAGCGTTGACCAAGGCTTTGGCACACCAAAGGCAAGGGCTGTGAGTACAATAAATGGTGCATCCATCAAGAATCACCCCTTTTAAAGCCGCTTGTATAACGACGTTCTGCTCAGCATGGATGGCCCGACACACTTCAATTCTGGTGGCTGAAGGAATATTTTGTGCATCCCTTAAACAACCCAATTCCAGACAGTCTTTCAGCCCTGCACCCGCTCCGTTGTAGCCGGTGGTCAAAATATGCTTATTAAAAACAGCCACTGCACCGACATGATGACGACGGCAAGTGGAACGCTCGGCTACGACCGATGCTATTTTAAGAAAATATTCATCAATTGATGGCCTCATAATTACTCAATAGTGATGCCCATATTCTTCGCCGTTCCTTCAATGGTCCTCATGGCCGCTTCCACATCATTCGCATTCATATCCTCAATTTTCTGCTCGGCGATTTTCCTTAATTGCTCTCTTGTAATTTTGGCAACCTTGGTTTTGTTGGGCGTGCCCGAACCCTTCTCGATGCCGGCTGCTTTCTTTAAAAGCTCGGCTGCGGGCGGCTGCTTCACCTTAAAAAAATAGGTCCTGTCCTCAAAAATCGTAATCTCCACCGGAAGCTTGAAACCCTTCTGGGTTTTGGTCGCCTCGTTGAATTTTTGACAAAACTCAACGATGTTCACGCCGTGCTGGGCCAAAGCCGGCCCCACGGGCGGGGCGGGTGTGGCCGCTCCGGCCTGAATCTGTAATTTGACAATTGCTTTAATTTTCTTTGCCATAATAATTAAATCTTTTTAATCTGTAATGAATCGAGCTCTACCGGCGTGTCCCGGCCGAACATATTGACCAAAACCTTGATCTTGCCTCGTTCTTGGTCGATTTCGGAAACTTTGCCGTCGAAATCCTTGAAAGGACCATCGACAATCTTGACTGCGTCGCCTACTTCAACGTCAATCTTGTACTGCGGGGTTTCCACGCCCATCTTTTTCTTCAAAATGTCGATTTCTGAAAGAGAAACCGGCACTGGAGTCGTCCCCGCTCCGACAAACCCCGTAACATTCGGAGTATTTCTAACCACGTACCAAGAGTCGTCGGTCACGATCATCTCCACTAGAACGTATCCGGGATAAATCTTCTCCTCTTGCACCTTTCTTTTGCCGTCTTTAATCTTGATTTTCTTTTCTTTAGGCACGATCACGTTGAAAATCTTGTCTTCCATGCCCAAAGATTCAATTCTTTGCTTTAAGTTCTTAGCCACAGCGTCCTCATACCCCGAATAGGTATGAATGACGTACCAATTTTTTTGCTGCTCGATTTGTTGTTTTGGCATATTAGAGTATAAACTTTTCCAATAACGTCGTAAACAGGAAATCGAGGCCTCCCAAAAATAAGGCGATAGCCAAAGATATTCCTAAAACGATCAGGGTATACCTTATCGTCTGGTTACGCGTAGGCCAGTTAACCTTTTTTAACTCCAATTTAACTTCCTTTAAAAATGTGGCAATTCGGTTAAACATCCTTTTTTAAAAGCCCTTTCGGGGCTTCACTCCCATAATAGCAAAGTCTTAACCTTAAGTCAACCCCCTAACTCAACGGAATCGACATAATACTGGTTCAGAATCTTGCTTAGAATGATGATTTCCACAAAATCATTCCTATCTTCGTTTTCGTATATTTTCACCGCGTAGCGGTAATTGCCGGACGCCAGTTTTTCGTTGCTCAAAATTTCGTACCTTTCCATATTATTCAACAGTGAAAACTGTCCTCTATCCTTTTCCTCGACCGCTCTTTCGGTCAAATAACTCATGGCTAATTTGTCGCTTTTCTGGATTCGAGCATGCATGAACTTCTCTAAAACAGTTTCCACGGACTTTTGCTCCAATTTTTCTTCAAGGGCCGGAACTTTCTCGCTTTCGATCTGGCGATACTGCCAACCCAAAATTCCGATGCCTAAAAAGGCAAATAAAAGTGCGAAAACCAAAGCTCTGATTATTCCTTTTTTGTCTATTTCTTTATCTACCATACGGATGTCGGGATTTACGAAATCCTCTCAAATTTGAGTGGATTTCGTAAATCTTTAATCGTTAAATATCGAGGTTCCTCACTTTCTTGGCGTGAGCCTGGATAAATTTCTTTCTGGGCAAAACGTCGTCACCCATTAAAACATCAAAAACTCGATCGGCTTCCCGAGCGTCTTCAATATCCACTCTTAATAAAATCCTGTTTTCCGGATTCATCGTCGTTTCCCACAGCTGTTCCGGATTCATTTCTCCCAAACCCTTGTATCGCTGAACAACCGGATTGCCTTTCACTTCTTTCTTCATCGCACCCACAATCTCGACCTTATCTTCTTCGTTGTAAGCATACTCCATTTTTTTACCTAATTGAATCTTATATAAAGGGGGCTGGGCGATGAATAAATGCCCGCCTTCGATAATCGGCTGAAAGTGACGGTAAAAAAGGGTCAAAAGCAGGGTTCTGATATGCGACCCGTCCACATCAGCATCAAGTGTCAAAATAATGCGATGATACCGCAAATTTTCAATATTAAAGTCTTCACCAATGGCTGTACCTAAAGCGATAATCAGGGCCCTAATCTCTTTCGAGGACAGCATCTTATCGAGCCGCGCCCTTTCAATATTCAAAATCTTGCCCCGCAGCGGCAGGATCGCCTGGAATCTCCTGTTACGGCCCATTTTACAGCTGCCTCCGGCCGAGTCTCCCTCAACGATAAAGAGTTCTGATTCCACAGGATCTCTGGAAGCGCAATCGGCGAGCTTCCCCGGCAAAGCCAAACCTTCCAAGGCTCCCTTCCTTAAAACTGTCTGACGCGCAGCTTTGGCCGCCTTTCTTGCTTTAGCTGACAACAAACATTTTTCAATGATGGCGCGGGCATCCTGCGGATTTCTTTCTAAGAAATCGGCTAAACCTTCCAAAACCACGGCTTCTACGGCTGATTTAACTTCGGGATTGCCCAACTTAGCTTTGGTTTGGCCTTCAAATTGGGGTTCTCTTAATTTTACCGAAATGACGCCCGTGAACCCGTCTCTTAAATCTTCGCCGGAAAGATTTTCGTCTTTCTCTTTCAAAAACCCGTTTTTTCTCGCGTAGTCATTAAGCGACCGCGTCATGGCGCCGCGAAATCCAGTCACATGCATGCCGCCTTCGCCGGTATGAATATTATTGGCGAAACTCTCTTCATAAAATTCCGGATCCTGGATATATTGGAAAGCCGCTTCAACGGCAATGCCGTCTTTCTCGTTGGTTACATAAAAAATATTTTGCTGGATGGGTGTGGCTCCGTGAATGAGGTACTTAACATAAGACTGCAGCCCCCCTTCAAAATAAAAAGTATAGGGCTTAGCCGTAGCTCCGCGCTCTCGCTCGTCGACAATATTAATCCTAATTCCTTTAGTCAGATAAGCCTGCTGGCGCAAGTGGGTTAAAACTTTTTTGACGTCGAATTTGATTTCCGGGAAGATTTCCGGATCAGGTTCGAAAATCACGGTCGTGCCGGTCTGTTTGCATTTGATATCTTTCTTAACGGGCATCGTCGGTTTGCCCTTAACATATTCCTGAAAATACCTGTAGCCGTCTCGGCAAACTTCAGCCCGCGACCACTTGGAAAGCGCGCACACTACGGCTACGCCTACGCCATGTAAACCTCCAGATATTTTGTAAGCCTGGCTGCCGAACTTAGCTCCCTTGTGAAGCGTGGTCATGACGGTTTCTAGGGCCGATTTCTTGGTCTGGGGATGTTTTTCTACGGGGATGCCTCGGCCGTCATCAACGGTCTTCACCCGATTCTGAGGCAGAAGAACGACCTGAATATTTTTAGCGTAACCGGCCATGGCCTCATCAATACTGTTATCGACGCACTCCCAAACCAAATGGTGCAGGCCTTCCGGTCCCGTTGACCCAATGTACATGCCCGGACGCTTTCTTACCGGATCAAGCCCCTGTAAAACATAAATATCTTTGGCCGTATAACCTGCCTCAATTTTCGCTGTCGCGCTTTTTTGTTTTGGCATAAATAATATTATTTAACTCCCGATGTTGAGTAAAGTTTTTACTCAACATCGGGAGTTGATTTAATTACATTAACGTAAAATAGCGTCTAATTCTTCTTTTGTTTTCTCCCTTATCTCTTCTTGAATTTTATTGACTTCATCGTTCGTCATGGTTCTTTCCGGAGACCGATAAACGATCCTGAAGGTGTAGCTTTTTTTGTCTTTTCCGAATTTCTTTTCGTCTTCGTAAGAATCAATGAGTTTTACCTCCTCTATTAAATTCTCACCGAAATCCCTGACAATTTCGTAATAATTATTCAAGTTGATGTCTTTATTTATCACAAAGGAAATGTCTCTGGAAATTGCCGGATATTTGCTTACCTCCCTATACTTGCTGTTGATATCCTTAAACTGACTGGTAATCCTCGGATCGTCCGACCAAAGAATCCTTATGTCCGGAATGCCCATTTTTACCATAGCCAATCTTTCGATTCCAAATCCAAACGCCCAGCCGTTGTAAACCTCGGGATCCAACCCAAAGTTCTTCAAAACCTGCTGATGGACAAGTCCTGAACCCACAACTTCCATCCAGTCACCTCCTAATTTAATGTCCATTTCCAGCGAGGGATCGGTGAACGGAAAAGAATCAATTAAAAACTTATATTCAATATTTTCCCCAAAAATGCTTTTAGCAATATCAATTTCAACTTCCTCCAAATCATCTACGGTTATTACTTTTTCGCTTCTCCTGCAAATATACAAACCGTCAATCTGATGAAAAGCTGGAAAATGATTTCTATCAATTTCATCTTTTCTAAAAACAATTCCCGGTGATAACAAAGCCACCTGTCCTTCTTTTTTTAATCTTTCCAAAACATCGGGTTCCTTCAAATAAAAAGACCACATCACCGTTGTTTGCGGCCGTAAAATATGGGTATCATCTAAATAATAAGTGTCTGTTTCCCTCCGACTAAGGTGATCTTTTGGAGCATTTAAGAGATCAAAATTCTGTTCTACTGTCACAACTCTCGGGAAATCCATTAAATCGAAATCTTTAAACCTGGGCAACTTTAATATCTGATCAACTAAAATCTTTACGGGAGAATTCGCTTTTTTCGTAAGGTCAGGCAGGGCTAAAAGCTTCTTGATTCTTTCCGCTTTAATGTCGTTTTTTTTGTTCAACTCTGCGATTAAAGCCTCCTCCTTGCCGTCTTTTATGACAATATTTCTTCGTATGCTCATTCCTCTATTTTACTCTAAAAATAGAGGAAAATCAAGCCAAAGTCTGGGGATAACTTCAAGTAAAAAGCCGCTGAATTTGGTAATCCAGCGACTTTCTTTTTGCTGCTAAAAGGCCTATTAAAGCTGCGAGGTGGTAAGTAGGCGCCAGTTCTCGTCTGTCGCCTTGGGTTTGATGGTTTTGGAGCCCATCTTGCAAAGCGGACATTCTTCCGGCTTCCAATCGTTGACACGGTGGTTGACCACTGCGATTACCTTGGCAACAAGCTTATACGAGCCAAATCCTTCCACTAAAATCTCGTTCAGTCCGCCCCGGTTGATGATTACTAATTCATAAGGCAGAATCTCTGTCGCAGGCAGTCTGGACAAAATATTCAGAACCGCCTCGGTAAAACCAGTGCCTCTCGTGCAGAAATCCTCGTCCAAAAGCAGGGTTTCAAGAGCCGGAATACAACTTGTCAAAATAATGCGACCGTCTTCTTTTTTCATCTCCGCGTACTTTGTGCCCAGTAGCCCCGCCACTTCCTTCCCGAGCTCGGTAGCTCCGTCTGGAATACCGGCCACCCAATCGGGCCTAGGTATTCCCAACTGATTAAACCGCATCACTTGCTGATCCGCCATGATTGTCCTGATATTCGGCTGTTCGAGAAGAATCCGGGAGATGAAAAAGCCGTCGCTATGGAGTAAAGACTTGAGTTCAGCATGCAGTCCCACTTTACCGCGCTTGGCCGCTTCGTAATCATACTTCCAGAATGCGCCCAGAGTTTCGGCGATGTAAACAACTTCTTCCTCGGCTAACAGTTGGATACTGCCCGGCCTCTTTAGGCTGTCGGGGCAAAGACCAAGCAAGGCGTCCTTTGGCATACTGATAATCTTAAGCATCCTTTTACCTCCTTGGGGGTTTTTTTAACTAGCCGGGCTTTTCCGGCGCGTCTTCGATCTCCTGGGCTATTCTCTTAATGACACCGATGGGGTCGGAAGCATTAACGATGATACTTCCTACGACCACGGCGTCGACGCCGGCACGAAGCGCATCAATAATCGTCATGGTCCGATTCTGATCGGCCCCTGTTGAAGCGAAACTGGGGTTAACGGCAGGCACGAAGAGCTTCAACTTCTTCAACTCCCGTCGCGCCCGGATTACAGCAACTTCCTGACCAGAACAAACCAGGTATTCCACTTCGGATAAAACCGCGAGTCTGGCCAGGTTTATTACCGAAGCCTTGGCGGGATTGCCCGAGCCGAGATGAACCTGCTCTTCGGTCAGAGAGGTCAACTCGGTAACGGCGATTATATTGACGCCGACGGGCTTTGCCGCCAGCACAGCGTCATTCATCATATCCACCTCGCCTTTGGCCATCACGGTGATGTAGCTGACAAGACCGGAAGAAACGTAAGGCTCTATCCTGCCGGCAACGGTCCTGGGCACATCGTGAAATTTCATATCAACCCAGGACGAGATCCCGCCATCTTTCATAACCTCGAGGATTCGCCGTTCACCAAGCTTGGCGAACACTTCCTGATCTATCGAGCGATTTAACTTCGCTCCCCTCACAACCGGTAGCTTGGCCGCAACCAGCTTATCCACGATTTCCAGCGACTTATCTTTTTCTGTGTCCAGTGCCACCCAAAGTTTCCCTTTTGAGTCCATATTTCTTCTCCTTTCAGTTTTTTTTCGATCATCACAACTTTATTTTATTGTCAAAAAACTTAAATCGTTTTTACCTCCTTTTTACTCTAATTTTTCTATCACATCCCGAAAAGAAAAACAAGCCCAAACAAAAACGGAGTCTGTTTTCAAACTCCGTTTACTTTTGTGCTTATCTCGCGGGATAGCCTGGATGGGCTTCGACAAATTCTCTGCCTCGTTCGATGTCAACATTAATGGGAACTATCGCTTTGCATAGGGGGCAATTATTAAACCATGTTTTCAGTCTAATCCTCGAAAGAGATATGACAGGGAGCCCGTAAAGATTGTATGGAGTAACATCACCTCTATTACAGATGACCGCCACGATTACCACGCGACCCCTTTTCAATACGGTAACTGCCCTAATAATCTGTCTAATCGACTCGCCGGTAATAGTTATATCGTCCACTATTAGAACATTCTTGCCCGACAAATCTTGGTCAGGACCCTGTCCAAAAACGCGCTTGCCCATTTCGTCCTTTTCGACAGAAAGATGGACGACCGTTTTATGGTAAATCTCTCCGAGAAAATAAGCTACTCTTTCGGCGAGCCTGGGCACGGGGCCTACCACCGCATCAATATTGATTGATTTTGAAGAAACTTCGCGGGCTATCGCCCGACACAGATTTTCAAAAACGACAGGATCCCCATAAATCTTCTCCTTTTTTAGATAGGTATCGCTATGCTCCCATGCCGTTAGAATAAAGTGCCCCTTAAGCACTGCCCCGCACTTCTCGAAAATTCCTTCTCCGTTGTTTTTGCCCACTTATCCTCCTTATTATTACTTATTATTAAATAGCCAAATTATAATATACCAATTCCACAACAAAAATCAAGCCCCGACGGCTTGAAAATATAAATCAAAATAATTGGAGTTTATTTAGTATTCCAATTTCATCCCTAATTTCTCGGCAATCTGTTGAAACCATTTTTCGTGGCGGTCAACTTTATGGGATAACATTACCATCTCCTGAAAATAAGTATCAGCTTTCTTAGCGTAAGCATCAACTGCGATTTGGAGATCGTTAAATTCTTCCTTGGTAACCATTTTTTCTCTAACATCTTTTACGCCCTCATCTAATTCGATCAGTTTTTGGTCTGTCTCAGAAAACTTCTTATCTAAATATTCAATTATTTCGCTGAAATCTTTGTCCATCGATTTTATTATATCGCTTATTAAATCGCCGTGTCAAATATTGCGGGGACGACGAGACTCGCTTCGCCCTTCGGGCTCACCACCCGCCCCCGCCAAGGCGGGGGCGTTCGAGCCTCCTTCATCCATCATAAAATTAAAAGGAGGCCAAAATGGCCTTCTTTTAATTTTGCGGGGACGACGAGACTCGAACTCGCAACCCTTGGCTCGACAAGCCAATGCTCTAACCAATTGAGCTACGTCCCCATGTGCCGACAGTTGGGATCGGACCAACGACCTAACGCTTATGAAGCGCTCGCTCTACCACTGAGCTATGCCGGCCCTCCTAACTAAAAACTATAAACTAACTACTAAAAACTAATAATGTTGCGGGGCCAGGAATTGCACCTGGGCTTCGGGCTTATGAGACCCGCGACCTACTACTGGTCCACCCCGCTATGTTATATACACCAAATATTATAGGTTAAATTGCAGAAAAAATCAACCTTACGGATATCGTGATTTCCGAAATCCCAAATAGATGATTGGATTTCGGAAATCCGTAAATTCGTTTAGGTTAAAATCTGCAAAGAATTAAACGCCTTTTGGTAGGCTGCCAGAGCGGCTTTAGCCTCATCTTGACTCAACCGAAAATCGGGGTTGTGAATAATATTGTTGCGAATTTTATGCGCCGCGTGAATCTCATCGATATTACTCACGGTCGCCGACGTGATAGTGCTCAATCTTTCTTCAAACGTATGACCGAGAAAACCCATTCTTTTTAAGCTGGCATCCAATAAATCATCCGCCTCAATAATGGCCATCTTCGATTCGGACTCGGAACCGGCGTCAAGGCGTTTGACGATTTTATTCCAGGTTCTCGTAATTCTTTTAGCTCCAAATGGCCGGAAAGTGAAAAACTCCCAAACATCCTGCAAAAACAGCCACTGAATGTAGTGGGTCTTTAATATAAGAATAATGATGGCGACCAGCAAAATAACGCCAACCGATATAAAACTCACTTTGACCGCAAACAACTTCTGCTGGATGTCAGGAGAAAGCAAAAATGAAATAATGGCGTCGATATTAATACTCATGATAATTTTTCGAAAAATGCCGCGGCCTCGAAAATTTGGTTTTCCTTAAAGAACTGACCGATGATCTGAAGCCCTAACGGCAGTTTCCCTACCTTGCCGCAAGGCATAGAAAGTGCCGGCAACCCCGCTAAATTTATCGAAACGGTGTAAACATCGACCAAATACATGGAAAGAGGGTCGTCGATTCTTTCGCCGATCTTAAAAGGCAGAACGGGCGAGGTCGGAGTTAGAATTATATCAACCTTTTTAAAAGCGTTGTTAAAGTCTTCAATAACTTTGGTTCTTACTCTTTGTGCTCTTCTATAATAGGCCTCGTAGTAACCTGATGATAAGGCGTAAGTCCCCAACATGATCCTCCGACGGACTTCTGTGCCAAAACCTTCTCCCCGGCTTTTTAAATAAACATCCAACAACGATTTTTCTTGTTTAGAAAACCCGTATTTAATGCCGTCGTAACGGGCCAAGTTTGCCGAAGCTTCCGAAGGATTAATAATGTAATAGGCCGGCAACGCATATTCGGTATGAGGTAAACTCACTTCAACTATTTTCGCTCCGGCATCTTCGTATTTTTTGATAGCTGATTTCACAATCTTTTCCACCTCCGGATCAATCCCCTTAATAAAGTATTCTTTCGGAACACCAATGCGTAAATTTTCAATTTTCAATTTCCAATTTTCAATTTCGGGTAGCGGGACACTTGTCGAATCCATTTTGTCTTTGCCGGATATTGCTTCATATATTATTTTAGCATCTTCCACGGTTTTAGCGATGGGACCGATTTGATCTAAAGAAGAAGCAAAAGCCATCAAACCGAATCTTGAAACCGCGCCATAAGTAGGTTTTAACCCCACAACACCGCAAAAAGAAGCCGGCAACCTGATGGAACCTCCGGTATCAGAACCTAAAGCGCCAAGAGCCATCTTGCCCGCCACCGCGGCTGCAGAACCCCCCGAAGAGCCACCCGGCACCCTTGTTAGATCGTGAGGATTACGGGTGGGGCCAAAAGCCGAATTCTCGGTGGAAGAGCCCATGGCAAACTCATCAAGATTGGTTTTCCCTAAAATCACGGCTCCCTGTTTTTTAAGCCTTTTAACAACCGTGGCATCGTAAGGGGCGACATAATTTTCGAGAATCTTAGAAGCGGCGGTGCATTTTACGCCCTCAACTAAAATATTATCTTTGACTGCCAAAGGTATGCCGGCCAAAATAGGCAAATCGCCGCCGCGAGCGACCAAATCATCGGCTTTTTTAGCGGCGGCCAAGGCGGAATCATCCGCTATCTCCAAAAAAGCGAAAACTTCTTTATTTTTATTTTTAATATTGTCGAGGTGTTCCCTACAAAGCTCTAAAGCCGAAAAATCTTTTCTTTTCAAACCCTCATGTGCCTGGTTAATTGTAAGTTCGGTTAAATTCATCTTAAGATTGACCTTACTTTTAAATGACCATCGATTAATTTTTTCTCAAATTTTGAAACTTCATCTGCTCTCATTATGTTTTTAATCGATGTGGGATGCGAAGTCTCTCTTGTTTCGGTGACATCTACTTTTTTTAATTTTTCTATGTAATCTAAAATTGCCGAGAGATCATTGCCGAACTTCTCCTCTTCTTTTTTAGTTACGCCAAGCCTTGCTAATTTTGCGATGTGTTGCACTTCTTTTTTAGAAATCATGTTCTAGGTGGTTCTAAATATTCGGTTTCGGCCAAAACTTCCCTTAATTCATCGAGGTTTTCAAGCACCAAACCAGCACCTCGCGCTACGGCCGTAACTGGATCTTCAACGATACGGGCGGGAATCTTCGTTTCTTTGGTGATCAAAATATCAAGGCCGTTAAGCAAACTGCCACCGCCCACCAAACTTATGCCGTTCCTCATAATATCCGCCAAAAGCTCGGGCGGAGTTTCTTCCACCGCAGTTTTAATCGTATTGATGATTTGTTTTACCGATTTTGACATGGCCTGGGCGATGCTGTTTTCGGAAACTAAAATCTCTTCGGGTAAACCCGTCACCAGGTTTCTCCCCCTCATCGGCATTTCTTTTTTGCCCTTGGTGGGGAAAGCGGAGCCGATTCCGATTTTTATTTCTTCAGCGGTTCTCTCCCCGATAAGAAGCTTATATTCTTCCTGCGCAAACTGAATAATATCTTCGTTGAGCTTGTCTCCGGCAATCCTCAAACTTTTGGCTAAGACGATCCCGCCCAAGGAAATCACCACGACCTGCGTTGTCCCTCCGCCGATGTCAACCACGAAATTGCCTCCGGCTTCCTGAACGGCGAGTCTCGCGCCGATGGCTGCAGCCATCGGTTGCTCGATCAGATAAACTTCGCTCGCCCCCGCCGACAAGCCTGCGTCCCTGACCGACTTTTTCTCCACTTCCGTCACTTCGCAGGGAACTCCGATAATGACGCGGGACCTGGGTTTGAAAAGGAATTTTCTTTGCTGAACTTTTTCAATAAAATAACGCAACATTTGCTCGGTCACCTCGAAATCAGAAATGACTCCATTAACCAAAGGACGCGTCGCCACGATATGCGCCGGAGTCCGCCCGACCATCTTTTTAGCCTCGTCCCCAATCGCTAAAACCTGACCGGTTTTTTGATTGATAGCCACGACCGACGGTTCAAAAATAACAATACCCCGCCCTCTCAAATAAACAAGCGTGGTGGCTGTGCCTAAATCAATGGCAATATCTTGAAAAAAATGTGAAGAAAATTTATTTAACATAATCGTTGATTTTTGAAAGTTTAACCAGCTCAACCGACTCCTCATTTCTTTTTTTTATTTCCACCGAATCCTTCCCCAAAGTTTTCTCGCTGACAACCAATCTTGTCGGAATGCCGATTAAATCGGCTTCGGCGAATTTTTCGCCCGCGGTTTTATTTTCCCTGTCATCGTACAATACTCCAATACCCTTCTTTTGCAAATCTTGGTATAATTTTTCACTTTCTTTCTTTTTCCCTAAATCCAACAAGTGAACCCGAAAAGGCGCCACGGTTTCCGGCCAAATAATGCCTTTTTCGTCGTGATTCTTTTCAACTATCACCGCCATCAATCTTGAAATACCTATGCCATAACAGCCCATCATAACGTTATTGGGTAAATTCATAGCTTTACTGTATTTCGTTCCTAAATTAAATATATGGCCTATTTCAATTGCGTTCTTACCTTCAACCTTATCCTCTCCAGCAGGAGAAATAACCATAAATTCGTGGGAAAAATCACCACCGATTGTCCCCGGGTCAGCTTTAACGCATAAAGGATTTAGTCCACACTTCTTAAATATATCAAAATAAGCCTCCTTAACTTTTTCATAAAAATCGTCGAGGTCCTTTTCATTTGAATGAAAACTATACAGATCTTTCATTAAAAATTCTCTGGTTCTTAATAATCCTCCCGTGGACCTCATTTCATTCCGAAACTTAGTTTGAATCTGAAAAAGAGCTACGGGCAACTCGATACGATGGCGAAAAATGTCGGTAATTTCTTCTTCATGGGTAGAGCCCAAAGCGATTTCTCTTTCATGTCTGTCTTTAAACTTAAAAAGCGGCGGGTCAAATTTGTCCCAGCGGCCGGTTTCCAACCAAAGAGATTTATTTTGCAAAGCAGGTAAAACTACCTCTTGAGCGCCGATTTCCAGCATTTTCTGCCTGATTATGTTTTCGATTTTTCTTAGAACCATCGTCCCCAACGGCAAAAAGCGATAAACGCCGGCAAACGACTGCTCAATAAAATCGCCTCTGATTAAAAACTTATGGCTAGCTACTTCGGCGTCCTTAGGCGCCTCTCTTTTCGCTTGATAAAAAAGTTGCGATTGCTTCATATTAAAAAATTCTTGGAATATCGAATTTCACCGTCACGAAAATCATAAAAACAATCAGTAAAACGAAAAAGGTGGTAGTAATATTTTGTTCTAACTTATAATTAACCGCTCTGCCTCTTAAAGCTTCGATGGCTAAAAAAATAATCTTGCCTCCATCCAAGGCCGGAATCGGCAGGATATTGGTCAAAGCCATAGCTATTGAAATATAAGAAACCAGGAAGAAAAAATAACTTACCCCCATTTTGGAATACTGCCCCAATAAGTCCAAAATCCCCACGGGCCCCAGAAGTTCCATCTTCAAGCCGCTCGGTAACGGAGCTATGCCTAAAGCGCTTTTCAAACCGGCGATCCAGCCGTTAACAATATTTACAGTCATATTTTTCGAAACGACCGCTCCCTGCAAAGGAGCCTCATACCAAGGATACTTGTATAAAGCAACTCTGGCTAGACTCAAACCCAAAGGCCCGTCGCCTGAAGGATAGGAAATGCGCGGTGTAATTTTTTCTTCAAAAAGATCGTCTCCCCGCTGGACATTTAAGACAATCTCGCCCCCCTGGCTAGCTGAAACAAAGCTATTAACATCGCTGATTTTTTCAAAACCGACAAGCACGTCCCCCACCATTAAGCCAACTGCTTCGGCGGGAGATCCGGGCATTATCTGGACAACCTGAACCTTGGCTTCTTTAATATTCGAACCGGTTTCGTCCGAAACAGCCTGAGGCAAGCCCCGAGTCGCTGACACAATGCCAAGCAAAAGAACCGAGACTATCCAAAACGAAACAACCCCGCCGATGATAATAAAAAATCTCTGCCAAAGAGGCTTGTCGGTAAAACTGCGATAATCTTCGACGCCCCCCTCTTCCCCGTGAATTTTGACAAAAGCGCCGAAGGGTATCAGATTTAAAGAATAAATAGTTTCACCGAACTTTTTGCCCAAGACACGCGGCGGATAGCCGATGCCGAATTCTTCAATTTTAGTGCCGAATTTTTTGGCCAAAATAAAATGGCCGAACTCGTGGATAACCAAAAGAACAATTAAGCTGAATAATGCAATAAGGATAGTAATTACCATAAATTCTATAATGCTATTTCTTGCTTTTTCTTTTCCCCCAGATCGTCGATCTTCTTTTGGTAATCATCGATCATTTTTTGGAGTTCGTCTTTAGCTCGGAACTTATCATCCTCTCTAATCTTGCCCTCTTTAAACCCATCCTGAACCTGCCGCCAGACTTCTTCCCGCCACCTTCTCAAAGTTTGGCGAGTCTGCTCCTGCTTTTCAGACAAAATCCTTAATAAGTCTTTACGATATTCTTCCGTGAGATCGGGCAAATTAATCCGAACCGTATCTTTGTCGACAATCGGAGAAGCGCCCACGCCGGTTCTGGATAAGGCCGAAACGATTCCTTCGATGTACGATTTATCCCAAGGCTGGATTAAAATCTGCCTGGGCTCGGGAGTGGAAATCGCGGCTAACTGCTTTAAGGGAAACTTTTGCCCGAAACAGTCAACAACCACGTCTTCCACCAGCGAAGGATTGGCTCTAGAGGTGCGGATTTTAGCCAGTTCTCCCTCGTAAAACTTAATGACTTTTTCGAACTCCGGTTTAATTTTATCAAGAATTTCTTTATGTGTTTCCATATATGTATCTAATTAAAATTGTAACAAAATTTTACTTAAAGGTAAATTACAGCTCTATCATTAAAATTTCTAAAGCAAGACGCGGGTTTACATTGGTCGTTGATATTAAAAAAGTAATGTTTTGAATAGTCTTCAGAATCTTCCTTAACTTCAATACGGAATAATCGCCGGGCTTGCCGTTAATTGTAGCTAAAAGCGTTTCTCGGAAATAGTTCAGCCAAACATCCAAAACGCCCCTTAAATCAGCCGAATCTTCCGCCATCGTTTTGGCATACTGAAATCTTGCAAGCAGATTTTTGCGGCTCAACTCGATGATTTCGTCTATCGCCTCTTTCTCTTCCTTGCTCCTTTCGCGAACCGGCGGAGAATAAAATCTCAAGCGCTCCACGCGCGACAAAATGGTCGGCAAAAGCATTTCCGGATATTCGCTGATTAAAATAAATAAGGAATTGCCCTTGGGCTCTTCCAAAATTTTTAAGAAAGCGCTTTGCGCTTCCTGATTCAATAAATGGGCCTTGTCGATAATCGCCGCTTTGAACGGCGCCGAATAGGCCTTCAAAGAAAGATTGTTCTGTAGATCCCTGATCTGGGTAATTCTTATTTCTTTACCTTCTTCCGGCTCAATAATAGTCAAATCGGGATGGGTATTCCTTTCGATATCCTGGCAGCCGCGGCAAGCGAGACATGGCCGATCCTTAAATTTCTTAGCCTCGCAATTTAAAAGTTTGATGAACTCCAGGGCCAAAGTGCGCTTCGAGCAAGCGTCTTGCCCATAAAACAACAGAGCATGGGGCGTTTTCCCAAGCTCAGCTGTCTTTTTTAAGAATTGCCACTGTTTTGAATTTTTCTGCATTACCTCTTGGACATTATGCTCTTTTTGTAAACTTCGAGGTTTTCCAAGACAACACCCGTACCTTTAGCCACGCAAAGCAACGGTTCGTCGGCAATGAAACAAGGCACTCCTGTTTCTTTAGCAATCAATTTATCGATATTATTTAATAAAGCTCCACCGCCGGAAATTACCATGCCTTTATCCATCACGTCCGCCGAAAGCTCCGGAGGCGTATCTCTCAAAACCTGTTTGATGGTATGGGTAATCTCGGCCAAGATTTCCGAGATAGCTTCGCAGACTTCATTGGAAGAAACTTTAATTATTCGTGGAAGCCCCGAAACCATATCCCTGCCTCGAACACTCAACGTTTTTTCTTCTTTCTCGGGTAGAGCTGTCCCGATTTTAATCTTAATATCTTCAGTCGTCTGTTCGCCAATGGCGACGTTATGCTTATCTTTAATATATTCTCCGATAGCTCTGTCCATTTTATCGCCAGCCACCCTGACAGAACTTGAAGTTACAATGCCTCCGAGGGAAATTACGGCCACCTCCGAAGTACCGCCACCGATATCGACGATTAAATTGCCAGAGCAAGCATTAATGGGGATGCCCGCGCCAATGGCGGCTAAAATCGGCTCTTTGACGACATACGCTTCTTTCGCTCCGGCATTAATCGCTGCTTCCAGCACCGCTCTTTTTTCGGTACTGGTGATGCCGGCGGGCACGGAAATCATCAATTCCGGCTTGAAAAATTTGAAAGCGCCCACGGTTTTCTCAATAAAATACCTCAACATAGCTTGAGTCACCCGGAAATCGGCGATGACTCCGTCTTTCATCGGCCGATAAACCCTGATGGTATCCGGGGTTTTGCCGATCATTTCCTTGGCCGCTTCGCCGATGGCTAAAATCCTATTTTCCTGCAAAGATACTGCCACGACCGAAGGCTCGCGCAAAACCACTCCTTTTTTGGGCACAAAAACTAAAGAATTGCACGTACCTAAATCAATGCCTATTTTTCTTACAAACATATTTATTTAAACCTTTATCCTTTTAATATCGGCACCCAATTTCTGTAATCTCTCTTCAATTCTCTCATAGCCTCGATCTATCTGATAGATATTATCAATGGTTGTTTTCCCTTTGGCAATCAAGCCGGCCATAATCAAGGCGGCCCCGCCCCTTAAATCAAAACTGCCTAATTCTCTGCCCTGAAGCTGGGTTGGTCCATTGATGATAGCACGGTGAGGATCAGCAAAATAGATTTCTGCTCCCATCTTATTGATTTCTTCAAGATATTTCAAGCGTCCTTCATAAAGCGGATCGTGAACTAAGGTAGAACCGGGAGACTGGGTCGCCAAAACTCCAAAAGCCGATTGCAGGTCGGAAGGAATGCCGGGATAAGGCAAGCTTTGAATTTTGTCTATCTTCAATTTCCGCCACGGCAAAACTCTGACGGCATTACGATTAATAACTTTATAGGGCACGCCGAAATCTTTGAGCTTTTTCAGTGGCAACTCTAAAAAATCAACTTCCACATTTTTAACAAGGACATTCCCTCTCGTTGCCGCGGCAATCAAAATGAAAGTCCCCGCTTCCACGGGATCGTTCATTAAGCGGTGTCGGACTCCCTTTAATCTGGGACGACCTTCAATAATAATTTCATGAGTACCGGCTCCTTTTATTCTGACGCCCATCTTATTCAAAAATTTGGCCAGTTCTCTCACCTGATAATCGCCGTCGGCGATTTTAATCACGGTCTTGGTTGAAATGGAGCTTGTTAAAATCATCAAATTTTCGGTGGCCGTCACGCTGAATTCGTTAAGCACGACAACAGCCGACTTTTTGCCGGCGAACTTGATTTTATATTTTTTACCGCTCTTTCTGACAGAAGCTCCTAATTGTTCAAATCCATCGAGATGCGTATCGATGGGGCGCGCCCCGATCACGCAGCCTCCGGGATTGGGAAAATCAATTTTGTTGAACCTGGCCAGCAGCGGACCCATGAAAAGTACGGACCCGCGCAATCGGCCCACCAAGTCTTTTTTGACGCCGTGGGGCCGAAGACGATCGTTTTTGATGCGCACGGTCCTTTCGCCGAGCCATTCAACTTTTGACCCCATGCTTTTCATGATTTCCAGCATCCGGAAAACATCTTCAATCAACGGAAGATTGGAAATTTCGCAAGGTTCGCGAGTCAAAAGAGTGGCGGCTAAAATCGGAAAAGCGGCATTCTTCGCCCCTCGAACTTCAACTTCGCCCTTGAGGGATTTGCCGCCGTTGATGATGAATTTCTCTGCCATAATCTCTTTTTATCCTATCTTAAAATCGGTCTTTTAGCAAATATAAAGGCGTCCGTTTTCACGAACGCCTTTCTTAATTACTCTTTAGCACCAAGGGCTAACATTTTCTTTGACACTCCGTCAACATGGAATTGGGCGGATTGACCGGTGGCTTTCTCAAACTTCCTGTAACAGCCGATTGCTGCAGCATACGCGTCGCTTGCTTCTTCAACCCGGCCTAACTCCTTCAGGGCGTCGGCCTCATTCTGTTTTGCATGACCAGCAGTCCGATAATCGCCCTTAGCCAAGGCCTTTTCGTAAACCTGCTCACAGACATTTGCGCTTGCCTCGAAGTCTTTCAACCATCGAAAAAGAATGCTCCGGGTGTTCCACACGGACGGCTCGTCCGGAAATTCTTCAATGGCTTGATCGCTAACTTTCCAGGCCTCTTCTTGTTTGCCGAGAATCCAATGCACCAAGGGCAATCCATTCATGATCGAGATTTTCTTCTTGCTATCGGCGGTCCGGCCCAACGCGGTCTGGAAAGCCGCTTTTGACATCTCGAGACTTGCCTGCTTATCTCTAAGTCCTTTTATGCCGATGTAATAATAATTCCAGCCTCGCAACCGATCAGCCTCAGCCATTTCTTCGGTAGTTGTCAGACCATCGAAGTAGTCCGCAATGAGTATGTTCGACTCCAGCCACTTCCCCTCGTTGTACAATTTTTGAGCGCCCTCTAAACTCTCTTTCACGTAACGCCTCCTTATCAAATTTTTAATGAGTTATCTTAACAGATTGATTTCAAAATGTCAATGAGATATGATAGAAACGACAATGAATAAAAAAACAAGAACAATCCTCTTTTTTATCTGCGTTTTTTTATTTGCGCTCACCGCCCCATCGGTCATTTTGTACTCCCAGGGATACCGCTTTGATTTTGAAACGAAAAAAGTGGTGCAAACCGGCGGCCTCTATTTCAAAGTGGCGCCCAGATCAGCTCAAGTATATATCAACGGCAAATTAAAAGATACGACATCTATTTTTACCAATTCATCACTGATTGAAAACCTGTTGCCCAAAACATATTACATCGAAATAAAAAAAGATGGCTACCACTCTTGGCAAAAAACATTAGAGGTCAACGAAAGACAAGTCACTGAAGCTAAAAATATTATTTTAATCCCTCAAGACGTTAATTTCGCAAAAAGTATAGAAACTCCCCTGCCCAAATACCTTACCAATGCCACGTCTTCTGACGGTAATAAAGTTGTAAGATATGACGAACACGAAATTTGGGTATCTTTTCCTAAAGAAAAAAAAGATATTTTCCTAACCCGCTTTTCTGAAACTATCGGTAATGTTTTTTGGCTCAATGATTATTATTTGATTTTTAACGTCGGAGATAAAATAAAAGTCGCCGAAATCGACGACCGAGACAGATTAAACGTTATTGATATCGCGGAGTTTAAAGCTCCGGAAATTTTCTGGGATAATAACAACGGTAAACTTTACGTTCTAAGCGGGAGTACTCTCTATCTTGCAGAAAAGCTACTTCCCTAACTTCTCAATATTCTTTTTAAATTCCTCCCATTTCAACTCGCCTTTGCCTGAGGAGGAACAAATATCCCTAAATTGGCAATAAACGCATTGCCAATTGCGCGGGTAATCCGGCATTTGTTCCGGAACGATATTGGCTTTGATTTTTTTATCAAGATTTTCCAAACCCTTTATGAGGCCTTGGACCAGATCGGCGTTATATTGTATCGGAAAATCTTTCAATTCCGAAGTATCCTTGCTCATATAAAGAAGAATCCCTTTGGGAATGCCGAAATAATGCATATAAAGCTGAATCTGGTTCACATTCTCTTCTTTAGGCTCTTGGAGTTTGCGGAAAAGCATACTGTTGATGCTTTTAAAATCAACTACGTAAAGCTCGTTATTTAAAGTGACGATGGCATCGGCCCGGCCAGAAACTAATTCTTGAGGAGGAATCTGAACTTCGGAGGCCCGCACAATTCCCAAACTGAAAAGGGAGTTTAAAATCTGCATCTGGATATAGTCGCCGTGGTCAAAGAGTCTCAACATCCGAGCTTCCATTTTTTCCCGCGGCATATTTTTAAACTTAAAAAAAATGGCTCGGGCGCATTTGCCGGCATCGGTAATATAAAAATGATTTTGTTCCCTGTCTTCCTGCTTATCCAAATAAAACTGATCAATAAGTTCCTTAAGCATAATTTTAAGAGGCATCCCGTTTATCTTTTACCATACTTACTGAACACCCGAGGTTCAATATCGATGTTAATATTGAACCTCGGGTGTTCAGTAAGTCGATGCAGGGGGCTACCTCTTCGTCCACTGTGGAGCTCTTCGGGCGCGCTTTAAACCGAACTTCTTGCGTTCCCTCATACGGGAATCCCTGGTCAAAAAGCCCATTTTTTTGAGCTGATTGTGAAATTCGGAGTTAAATTCGGTTAAGGCTCTGGCTATTCCGTGTTTCAAAGCCTCGGCTTGAGCGTGCAGCCCCCCTCCTTTGACTTTAGCTGCCACGCCGAACTTTCCGAGGCAACTCATTTTTTCCAAAGGAGATATAACTATCTGTTGCAGTTCCGAAGCCGGGAAATATTTATCTAAGGGCTTATCGTTAACCAAGAACTCCTTGGAGTTCTCGTTTTTAAGACGAACGCGAGCCACGGCCGTTTTTCTCCGGCCGGTTGCCTCAAAAAAATGAGGTGCTTTCGCTTCTTTGGCAAGCTCGGGCTTAGCTTTTTTTGTATTTTTTTTGGTTTTTATTGGCATTTCAATCTTTTTATTTGTTCTGCTCTTAATTTATTCTTCGGCAACATCCCCCAAACCGCTCGTTTTAAAACTTCGCCTGGATTTTCATCGAAAATCTTTTTCATGGGCACTTCCCTTAATCCTCCGGGGTAAAGCGTATGATGATAATATTTCTTTTTTTCCAATTTCTTCCCGGTAAATTTTATTTTTCTGATGTTCTTCACCACCACGAAATCGCCCAGATCTTGATTCGGTTGGAAACTGGCTCGCTGTTTACCCCTCAAAGCCAAAGCAATCTTCACGGCCAATCTGCCTAAAGCTTGATCGGTGGCATCGATGGTTAAAGTTTGTCTTTTCATATCACTTAATAAATTCGATTATGGCCATTCTCGACCCGTCGCTAAGCCTTTGGCCAAGCTTGATTACCCTGGTATACCCCCCCCTTCTCTCTTGGTAGCGCGGCGCTATTTCGCCAGTTATTTTTTTGACGACTTTAAGCGGAAAAAATTGGAGGAGCCTCCTTTTTGAATTCAAATCCCCTTTTTTGGCGATGGTCACGAACTTTTCAACGTAAGAAGAAACCTCTTTAGCTTTCGCCTCGGTGGTCTGGATTTTTTCTTTCAAAATAAGAGAGGCGGCCAAACCCTTGAGCAACGCCCTCCTCTGGCCGCTTTCTCTATTAAACTTTCTTCCGCTTTGTCTTTTTCTCATGTTTTTTGATTTTGGCTGGATTTTTTTTGATTTTCTTTTTAGCGACTGAAGGCTCGGCGATCGGCTGCGGCACTTCTTTAAATGATTCCTGCAGTAAGACAAAATGCTTCACTAAAATATCGGCTGCTTGGGAAAAAACTTCTTCCGGGGTGAGGGTTCCGTCGGTTTCCAGTTCCAAAACCAATTTATCGAAATCGGTTCTTTCCCCCACTCTTATATTCTCAACCCGGTAACTCACCTTTCTGACCGGAGTAAAAATAGCGTCAACAGCGATAGTCCCGATTTCCAACTTACCTATTTTCCTCGCTTCCACCGGTTCATAACCCAAACCTTTCTCCACTAAGATTTCTATTTCAAGCGAAGACGACTTGGCTGTTAAGTTGGCTATGTGCGCATCCTTATTCACCAATTCAAGCTGGCTGGGCACTTCAAAAGCCAAGCCCTTCACCGTCTTCTGCCCCTTAATCGAAAGGGTGGCTTTTTGAGGCTCATCGGTATGTAATTTAAATCTAAGCTGCTTAATATTCAAAAGAATAGTAATCACATCTTCTATCACCCCGGGAATTGTCGAAAACTCGTGCTGAACCCCCTTGATTTTAACTTGAGTGACCGCTGCCCCCGGCAAAGAAGAAAGCAAAACCCGGCGGAGGCTATTGCCGATAGTAACTCCGTATCCTGGGTAAAGACCGGCTATTTCAAAAATAGCTGCATTGTCTTTCTTCTCGATGATTTTTGGCTGGGATGGTAGAGGAATCATGAAATTAATTTTTATTTATTAATTTTTAATTTTTGTTTAGCGCGAATAAAATTCGAAAATGGTTGATAATTCGGCCGGCGGAGCGGCTTCGATCAAATTTGGAGCGCCTATGACTTCGGCTTCTATTTTTTCAGGATCCAATTTCAGCCAAGCCGGCGGTTGGTACTTTTTGAGCAGCGGCGCCGCCTTCTCAATGTTTTTCTTTTTGCGCGAAAATGGATTTACCGCCACCTTATCTCCTTTTTTTAATTGATAAGATGGTTTGGTGACCGCTTTACCGTTAATCAAAAAATGGCCGTGGGAAACAAATTGGCGGGCCTGAATCCTGGAACTGGCAAAACCTAATCGAAAAACAACGTTATCAAATCGGCTTTCCAATTTCTGGATCAAAGTACCGGCAGCATCTTCAACCTTACCCTTTCTCTTCAAAATATCTTTGACATAATTAGCGAACTGCCTCTCTCTCAGATTATACCAATTTTTGAGTTTTTGTTTTTCTTGCAGCTCCTTGCCGTATTCTGAAGGCTGTTTGAATCTGCCCTTTCTCTTGGGTCCGGGCGGGTAAGGTTTTTTTATTACAGCGCATTTGGGCGACAAACATCGCTCGCCTTTGAGAAAAAGCTTCGTGCCCATTCTGCGGCAAATTTTACAAGTGTTGTTCTGCATGTTTCTAATTAAACTCTGCGAGCCTTAGGCGGCCTGCAGCCATTATGAGGAATCGGGGTTACATCGGTAATGGCCGTAATATCAAAGCCACGGCCGGCAAAAGACCTGATCGCCGACTCGCGACCCGAACCGATGCCCTTAACGAAAATAGCGATTTTTTGAATTCCGATTTTTTTAATAGTTTGAGCTAATCCCTCAGCTGTCTTGGAAGCGGCAAAAGGGGTAGATTTTTTGGTACCCTTAAAGCCGATGGATCCTGCTGACGACCAAGCTAAAACGTTTCCCTTAGCATCAGTCAGGGTGATGACCGTGTTGTTGTAAGAGGAAGAAATGTAAATCCTCCCCTCTTTGATTTGTCCCGAAAGAGGGGTCGAAACCGGCGGTTCTTTTTGAACCTGGGCTTCCATTTTTTCATTTTCCGCAATCAATTCTTTTTCGGTTTTTTGAATAATATGCTTTTTTCCCATGGTTTTACGTCGGTTCAGCGGCCGGCTTGCGGCCAGACCCAACGGTTTTTCTGACGTTGTGCCGAACCGTCCTTGTGTTAGTTCTAGTCTGTTGTCCGCGCACCGGCAATCCTTTAATGTGACGCGCCCCTCTCCAGCAACCAATATCTTTGAGTCTTTTAATCCCCACCATCTGCTCTCGGCGCAATTCTCCCTCAATCTTATAATTCTTTTCGATGAAATCCTTTAATTTTCCCACTTCCGCGGCTGTCAAGGCCGAAGCTCTTGTCTCGGGCTTGATTTTTACTTGATTTAAAATTTTGCCGCTCAAAGGGCGGCCTATTCCGTAAATATAGGTCAAAGCTATTAATATTTGTTTGTTGTCCGGAATGTTAATTCCCGCAATGCGTGGCATATATTAAAAAATTAACCCTGACGTTGTTTATGTTTGGGGTTTTTGCAAATGACGTATAATTTTCCCTGGCGTCTAACTATTTTGCAATGATCGCAAATTGTTTTGATCGATGGTCTGACTTTCATTGATTTGTCACTTTCCGCGATAAACTATTCTCCCCTTCGTTTCATCATAAGGGCTCATCTCGACCTGGACCCGGTCTCCCGGCAATATTTTGATATGGAACATCCGCAACTTACCAGCCAAATGCGCCATTATCTCTTTGCCCTCGTCGAGCTTCACCTTGAAGTGGGTGCTGGGAAGTGTCTCCAGAATAGTACCGCTTTTTCTGATTATATTTTTATTTGCCATCAAGACAATTACTAATGATATCAGACCTGATTTTATTAGTCAAGCTTTAATTTTACTGCGATACCTTCGACCTCGAAAGGAGTTTTATTGGCCCAGAAAGGCCAAAGCCTTACCTGGAAATCGCTAATCTCGGGGAACTGCCTCAAAGAAGTCTTCACTTCATCGGGCCGCTGGGACCTAGAAGCTTCCTTGATGCTGTTCTCGTCGATATTCGGATAAATTTCGGCGGAAATTTCAACGCTTAAAACAATTTTACCCTTGGCCAAATCGACGCTCTGGGGTAAATAGCTGACGGTAATAGAATTTTGATCAAGCCTATTGCCTTCCGGCACCTTGGTGGCTATGTATGTTCCAGCAAAATCTTCTAAGTCGCTTTTTTTAAAAACCAGGACAACGGCTTTAGTTTTAATACTTAAGGTAAATTTGTCAACCTCCTGCCCTACCTTAGCGAGCGGAGTGATCTCAATAATCTCCGACTTGAGCGCTTCTTCATTAACCACATACTCTTCTGGCGACAGCGAAGATTCTAAGGTCTTTTGGCAATTATCCAAGGCAATATCGGTTAAAGACTCTTGGGCTGAAGATAAATCATCCTCAGTTACCTGGGCCGTCTGATTTTTTGAACCGCCGGCCATGGAGCCGAAAGATTTGGCATAAAAAGCGGTGTAGCGCGAGGTGCCCGCCAGCGCCGGAAGAGAAAAAGTAGAAGGACCGATATTATATTCTTCCCCCGCTTCCCCCGCCTCCACCGCAACATCCAGTTCCCCCGGAATTAATTTGCTCCCTTCGTAATGAGCGCCCGGAATAACTATTTTTTGAGGAGTTCTAAATAGTTTACCGCCGTCGGAAACGAAACGAGTATTAGTAATTAAGGTTTGCGGCGTGGAGGAATAGGCGTTGTAAACCCGGATAGTACCCGAGGCTTTGGCATTGAGTAATTTTACGCCCGTAGCTGGAAACTCTTGAGAAGAAGAACACTCCTGGGTCTTGATTTCTCCGGCAATGTCTTTTCCGACCGAAATTTGAGTTTTAACAACCAATGGGCTTTTTTGGGGCCAAACCGATATCTCGGCCCTAGGCTTGATTAAAAAATAGCTTGCACCGGCTAAACAAAGCAACGCCAAAATTGTAAAAACCGTCCACCAAACCGCCTTCCTATTTATTTTAATTTGAATTTTAGGCAGTTTTTCTAAAACCGCCGGCCTACTCGGCGGGGCAAGCTTTTCAGAAAAAGCCGGCTTCTTTTGAGGCCTGACCGGAGATATTATCTCTTTCTGTTCTTTGGGCGGAATAATATCGAAAATTTTTCTGCTGGGCATATTGCTAATATATTATACCACTTATTCTAAAACCGCTCTGATGCGCCTGATGCCAGCGCCCGATGACTCTTCTTTAGCGATCTTGAAAGCTCCTAATTCAGACGTTCTTTTTACGTGCGGCCCGCCGCAGAGCTCAATACTGAAATCGCCAATCTGATAGACTTTGACGGTTTCGCCGTATTTTTCGGGATCGAAAGAAACCTTGGCGATTTTCAAAGCCTCGGACTTAAGCATTTCTTTCATTTTCACCAAAACATCTTCTTTGATTTTTTGGTTAACCATGTTTTCAACTTCCTTAATTTGATCAGCGGTCATTTTTTGAGGATAATTAAAATCAAATCTCAATCTCTCGGCTGTGATGTTGCTGCCCTTTTGATAAATTTCCTCTCCCAAAACTTCGCGTAAAGCGGCCAGCAGTAAATGAGTGGCTGTATGATATTTGACGGTTTGAGCGCCAGCGTCGGCCAATCCCCCCTTAAACTTCTTTTCCGCTCCCGCCCGCGAAATTTCTTGGTGTGCTTTAAATTTCTTATTAAAATCTTCGATATCTATCTTAATACCCTTTTCTTTGGCAAGCTCCATTGTTAATTCAACGGGAAAGCCGTAAGTAGCGTATAGTTCAAAAGCATCCGCTCCTTTTTCGAATTGCTTTAATCCTTCTTCCAGCGTTTTGGCAAACTTTTCTTTTTCTTTTTCAATCACCGAAAGAATTTCCGCTTCTTTTGATTTTAGTTCCGGATAAACGTCTTCATAAATTCCAATTGCTTTTTGGGCTAAAGAAATGAGATCCATTGATTTGCCGTATCTGATCACCCGCCTTAAAACTCTCCTTAAAACATAGCCCTGTTCCACGTTGGACGGTAAAATCCCCTCTAAAATTAAGAAAATAGCACTCTTAATATGATCGGCGATAATTCTTTTCGCTTTCTCGTCCCGACCAGGAATACTGTTGACTAACGGTGCAAACAGGTCGGTCTCAAAAATATTTGATTTCTCTTGAGAAACCATAACTAATCGCTCCAACCCCATGCCCGTGTCAACGCCTTTCTGTTTTAAAAGAGTAAGATTTTTATTTTTATCCTGATAATACTCGTTGAAAACCAAATTCCAGATTTCGACACCTTGAGTATAAATTTCCGTGGTCGGACCGCAGGGTCCCTCTTCGCCGGTCGGGCCCCAAAAATTATCCTCTCGGCCAGCCAGCTTTAGGTTTCCTTTTTTTACAGAAAACCCGAGTTTTTCCCAAACTTTGATAGACTCTTCGTCTTTGGGCACATCCTTATCGCCGGCAAAAACGGTGACATAATCTATTTTTACTTTAATTGAATCGATGAATTCTTTAGCCAGTTTAATCGCTTCTTCCTTAAAATAGTCTCCGAAGCTGAAATTACCCAGCATTTCAAAAAACGTCAAATGGCTGCTGTCCCCCACCTCTTCGATATCGGAAGTTCTGAAACATTTCTGGCATGAAGCCACTCTATTACCATAGGGTGATTTTTTACCCAAAAAATATTCCTTGAATTGCTGCATGCCGGCCGTCGTAAAAAGCACCGACGGATCGGTCGGCAATAAAGAAGAGGAGGCCACGATTTTGTGTCCCCTTTTTTCAAAAAAATTCAAAAATTCCTGACGCAGTTTTTTGGAATCCATTTCAATTTAAATCTTATCAGAAATCTTTCCAAAAATCTAACTCTTGACAGGCTTTCTGGGTTTGGTACAATACAATTGAAAAAGGCTTTCGGCCGTAGTTTATATACTACACACAGCGGAAGGTCTTTTTCTTTTTAGTCCAAATCTATTCCGCGGGGAAAATTGATATAAGCGATTTTTGGTCAGTCCTCCTATCCTCTTTTATTTGTATAAAAAATAATTCTTTGTTTTTAGTGATTCCGGCGAAACGATGAAGTATCTCTACTGGTTTGTTGGGGTTTTGTTTGGAGATTGGTTCAACTCTTGAGCTCCTTATCATATCCAGAGCACAAGGATAATATTTTAAACGCCGGACCCTATCCCTCCAGTTTTTTTGCCAAAGGTGTTGCCAAAAATAATCAAGAAATATCTTATCTTTTTTAAAATAAGCCGACCTCATATAGGGTCGCCTTTTCGTTCTAGATTTAATTTGTTTATAAATAACAAGTGCTTGACTGTGTATTTCCCGATAGTCCGTACCTGATAACTTTTTGACTTTAACTTGATAGACCTTCATATAAATTCATAGCTGATTCAATCTTATCAAAAACCGCCCAAAAACAAAAGATCGAGATAGTGCTTCTCGGCCCCGTCGTTTTTCATTTTCAACTCGTAATTTCTTATGGGCTGAAAATGGAAGCGGAAACTGTGTTTTATTTTGTACCGACAGTTTCCGCAATGGCTCTTCGGTCAGAGCCTGCCCCTGGCTTTTTCAGCTTTACAGCCTTCCGCCAGGGACCTAAGTACGGGTTTTCTGCATAAAGAGGCTCCTTGTCCTCTACGGTAAAGATCATCAGATCCTTACCTTATTTTCCCTGACAGGGCCAGGGCGCCCGGGCCGGCGATTCAGCAAAAGGCACAATGGCAATTAAGGTTAAAAACCTTGTCCAAATGACATCACCTCCTTTCACAGATCGTATCTGCCCTACACGACGCCGGAAAACTATTCTATGCCGTAGCGGAAAGAGCCGGCTGTTTCGCACTTTCTGACTCTTTGGTTGCGAACAGAACCAACTCAACCTCCGGCTTGAAATCCCAGATACTTACATTGAAAATTAGCACCGGAAAAAGTAACGCGGTGGGTTTTTCGGGGCGGAAATGCTCAATCTCGACCGCTACCGGCACTCGCAGTTGTTTCACCGCACCAGGGATTTTAAGGTGCAACACCTGTGCAAGGCGTTTCATTCGCCTTCCTCGGAAAACTGCGTTGGCTAGTTGTAGCTCGGGATATGATAAGCGAACTTCTGGCCAAAGTTTGTAAAAACCCTCTACCGCCTCTAGAAAGGAGCGATATTTATGGTTCTCGAAAAGACCCCCTTCGACCATTCCGTCTTCTCCGAACGCAACTGCTTTTTCCTTCTTTTTAAACATTCCCTTACTCCTTCTCTTCCTGCCGATTTATTCGACAGATTCTTTTTACTCACGATGTCTTCATCGCGGCGAGCTGGCTACAATCTCTTTGATTAACACGAATGCGTCTAATCTCTATATAAATATATTTTCATTGTAACCACTTCGCCGCGATGATGCCTCGCACTGCATAGTATGAAATTGTAAACCTCCTTTTTTGTATGTTAAAATTATACCATGCCACCTCAAACTTGTCAAGAAATAATACCCCCGCCTAAAAGTTCGCTGTTTCGATAAAAAACAACCGACTGACCGGGAGTAATCGCCTTTTGAGGTTTATTAAAAATGAACCGATTACCCTTTTTTAATACACCAAAAGACGCTTCGTGGCGCGACCTAATTTTTGCCTTGAGTTTGGCTGGTAATTTTGGAGGTTTTCCCGAAAGCCAATTAACTTCGCGGAAAGATAATTCTTTTTTCAACAAATCTTTTTCGTTTTTAGTGACGATCAAGAGATTCTTTTTAAAATCTTTGCCTTTCACCCAGAAAGGTCCTTGAGAAAGTCCAATCCCCTTTCTCTGGCCTAAAGTATATAAAGGCAAACCTTGGTGGTCGCCTAAAATATTGCCTCGGCTGTCAATAATCTTGCCCTTTTTAATCTTCAAATGCCTCTTGAGAAATTCATTGACTTCTTTTTCGACAAAACATATCTCTTGGGATTCGGGCGTATCAAAAACCGGCAATCCTAATTCTTTAGCTTGCCGCCTGACTTCTTTCTTAGTGTAGTCACTTAAGGGAAATAATAAATGTTTTAATTGTTCTCGGTTTAATTTCCAGAGAAAATAACTTTGATCTTTCTCTTTATTCCGAGATTGATATAATTTTGTCCCCATCTTTCTAGCGTAGTGACCGGTAGCCACGTAATCAAAACTTAAAGCCTTCGCTCGTTTCAATAAAAGGCCTAATTTAATCTCTTTGTTGCAAACTACACAAGGATTAGGGGTTAAACCTAAACGATAATCTTTTAAAAAAGCATCAACTACGGCTTTTTTGAATTCTTTAGTGAAATTGAAAATATAAAAAGGAATCTTCAAGATCTGAGCTACTTGTTTTGCTCTTTTGACCGCATCCAAAGAACAGCAGCGGTTTTCGCCCTCAGCCTCTTTCCAAAATCTCATAAAAACGCCCATAACTTGAAAACCCTGCTTTTTGAGCAGGGCAGCGGCTACGGAAGAATCGACTCCGCCGGACATGGCCACAACCACTTTTTTACGCATAACGGTCAGCCACGACTGACGCGGCAAAAGACGATGGTTTAATCATCGGTTCAAAACCATTGCCGCGGATGAGTCCAATGACTTCTTTAATCATGTCTCTTGTCGCCCCATTTTCACCGACATCCGCGTGGATATAGCGGAATTGATAATTCGAAGAATCAATCGAGGCTTTTTGAGCCTCTCCAACTATCTTTTCTTTCAAAGTCAAAGCGAGCTGGCAGGAAAGCAAAACTTCATTCAAGATTCTCTGTTTATAGCCGTAGAATTTCCGGCCCTCGGGATATTTGATTCGCTTTAAAAAAAACCTGCCGCCTTCGCCTTTTCTTAAAACAACGATGGCTAAAGGAAAATGCGGCTCTTCTTCGGATGAAGAATCACAGCCGACGACAATATCATAAAACTTCTCCTTGTCTTCGGCAATGTATTTAAATATCTCTTTGACCGATCCGTCTAAAGTAAGATTGCCGCAAGTGGGGTTATAAAAATGTCCGTTGAGAATAATATCGTCTTGCATAAATTATCGACTAACAATAGCAAACATTTTTAACAATGTCAATAAATTCTTGGGGCTTCAACGAAGCTCCGCCGACAAGTAGCCCCTGGAAGCCGGCTTTGCAGACATAGTCCTTGGCGTTCTGCGCATTGACGCTGCCGCCATATAAAACAAAAGGGTGTTTGATTAAATCCCTCATCTTTTTGGCTATTACTATACTGCAGGGTTTGCCTGTGCCGATGGCAAAAAGCGGCTCGTAGGCGACAATAACCTCTTTGTCTAAATCTTTAGGAATTTGAGAAATCTTATCAATGCATAAAATCGGTTTTAGCCCCGCCCTCAAAGCGGCCTTTAATTTTTTCTCTATCATTTCGTTTGTTTCTTTAAGATGCTTTCTCCTCTCCGAATGGCCGACAACCACATATTCAACGCCCAAATTTTTTAACATTAAGGCTGAAACCTCACCGGTATAAGGACCTGAATCCTCCCAGGATAAATCTTGAGCACCATTAGTTTTTAAGACAGACAAATATACAAATGGCGGGCAGATGACCGCTCCCGTATTTTTGACTTGGTTAAAAAGGAGCTTAGCTCCTTTGAGTGTCGCCGGATTCATTTTCCAGTTGGCAACGACTAATGGTTTCATAGTGTTGTTTGGATTATACCCAAGGTGGCTAAAGTAACGATGATGCCCGCGATTATCACGCCGCCGGCAATCGCTGGAAAAGCCCTTTTAAAAGGAATACCGAAAACAAATGCGCATAAGGATCCCGTCCACGCTCCAGTAAATGGTATCGGAATGGCGACAAAAATCATTAAAGCCAAATCTTTCCAGCGTTCGAAAGTTTGAGCGTGTTTTTTTCTCGTTCTTTCACATAGCCAGGTAAAAAAGCGATTAAACAAACGCGAATGGCGACTTAAATATCCCGAAACCGATTCAAGCAGCAAAAGAATGAAAATCACCGGCACGATATTGCCCAGTACCGAAATTAAAAAAGCCGACCACCATGTCAGATGATAAACTCCCAAAGCCATGGGAATAGAGCCCCTCAATTCTAAAATCGGCGACATGGCGATTAAAAAAACTTTGAGTTCGACCAACATATTTTAATTATATCACGGTCAGCACTTTTGCTCCATTTTTGGTCGCAACTATCGCATGTTCAAAATGAGCCGATAAAGAATCGTCGGCTGTTTTATAGGCCTGGCCGTCTTTGGTTTTTTTAATTTCTCTTGTGCCCGCGGCCACCATGGGCTCTAAACAAAATACCATGCCCGGCTTGATTTCGGGGCCGGAGTGTCTTGACCCGTAGTTTAAAATTTCAGGATCTTCGTGGAGAACCTTGCCGATGCCGTGCCCGCAAAGATCTTTGACTACAAAAAATCCCTGGTCCTCGATATATCTTTGGATGGTATTGGAAATATCGCCGAAAGTATTGCCCGGCCTCACTTTTTTGATGCCCCGCTTCAAAGCTTTTTTCGTCACCCGGATTAACCGATTAATTTCGGGCGAAACCTTGCCTACCGGCACGGTTACGGCCATATCTGTATGTAAGCCTTTATAGAGGATACCCAAATCGAGCGAAACAATATCTCCCTCTTTTAAAACCCTGCCCGAAGGAACTGCGTGAACGATTTCTTCGTTAATTGAAGTGCACAGACACGCAGGATAACCCTGAAAGCCCAAAAAAGAGCACTGGCCTCCCGATTTTAAAACAAGGACCTCGGCAGCCCTATTTAGTTCTTGGGTAGTAATGCCCGGCCTTACCATCTTTTCCAGCTCTTTGACAATTTTAGCCAGGATCTTGCCACCCTCCCGCATAACCGCTATTTCTTCTTTGGTTTTAATCGTAATCATTTTATCTCGGATAAAATTTCCCTGATATTTTCTTTTAGTTGCTCGACGGTCCCTGTATTAACAATAGTGAAATCAGCCATGACAATGGGACCGCCTTTCTCCACATTTTCAATTTCAGCATAGTCGCGGGATTTGGCCGCTTCCCTGGTAACATTTCTGAAACGCTGGGCTGCGTCGCCTTCCACGCTTCGATCAGCCAGCCTCTCGTATCTTAATTCCGGCGGGGCGAAAATCGCCACCACGCTCATCGAACCGCCGTATTTTTCTTTAAGAATTTTGTATTCCGACCAGCTGTAAAGCCCGTCAACCACCACGTCTGATTTTTTAAGCATTTCGTCTATCTTGGGAATATTGAGAATGGCGAAAGCCGCCATGCCGTGTTGTTTTCTCAATCCCTCCCTGATTTCCCTTTCATTCTTTTCAATAGGCTCGAGCCCCTTTTCTTTGATAATATCAAGCGTAATTTGCCCAAACCTTAAAAAAGCGAACCCGTTTTTTACAAGCTCGTCAGCGACCACGCTTTTGCCCGAACCGGGCATGCCAACAATACAAATAAGCCTGTTGGACATAAGAGGATTATTTGATTACCTTTAAGATATCTTTAAAAACGCCTTCAATTGGCTGTTCGCCGTTAACTTTAACCAATCTTCCGGTTTTCTTGTAATAATTGATGATCGGCTGGACGTCGGTTTTAAACCATTTCAATCTGTTTTTGGCTGATTTAACCGTGTCATCGGCCCGGGCTATCAGCTTGCCGCCGCATTTGTGGCATTTTTCTAATTTTCTGAACTCGCCGACAAAAGGAATGAGCTCTTTGCAATCCTGGCAAATTCTCCTTTTGGTCAGGCGCCAAATAGCCTCTTTATCTGAAATATCGACCAAGATTGCTTTGACGTTTTTATCCCATTCGTACCATTCAAAAGCTTGATCGATCAGCTGAGCTTCTATCAGCCTTCTCGGGTTGCCGTCCATAACCAATCCTTTGAAATCTTTCTTTTGATTTTTAATCTCTTCAACCCTATCCAGCCATAATTTAAAAATTACGCACATAGGCGTCAAAAGCCCCTTTAACATCTGCTCTTTTTGCTTCTGGCCGGTGAAATCTTTTTTTTCTGCCCTTGCGCGAAGCAAATCACCTGAAACAATACGCTCAAGACCGAACTTTTTTACCAAAAGATCACCTTGCGTTCCTTTACCCGAGCCTGATTTACCAAGGAGAATAATAATAGAGGGTTTTTTCATGATTTTAATTTAAAACGTATCGTATTCCCTCATCTGCAACTGGGAATTGACTTGCCTCATGGTTTCCAAAACGACCGAAACCACGATCAGCAAAGACGTGCCGCCGATCAAGAACGAAAACGAAGTGATGCCGGTGGCTCCTCCGATAATGGAAGGCAGAACCGCGATCAAACCCAAAAATAAAGCTCCGAGCAGCAGCACCCTGTTCAAGATATAGTAAAGGAATTTAGCCGTGGATTCTCCCGGCCTGATGCCCGGCACGAATCCGCCCATCTTCTGAAGATTCTGCGCGATGGATTTCGGGTCGAAAGTGACGGCCGTGTAAAAGTAAGTGAAAACGCAGACCAAAACGAAATATAAAATGCCGTAAACCCACTGGTTCTGGAAAAGATCGCCCACGTTTTGGGCAATACTGCCCACCACGCCTCCGGCTCCCGACAAGAAGTTCGCGATCATGCCCGGGAAAAGCATGATTGACAAGGCAAAGATGATCGGAATGACGCCGGC
>Ga0265297_10001436_pt1 | contig 55981 bp, 59 predicted proteins | sample Munlanlwell13791_FD_192502 | JGI IMG/M metagenome (GOLD analysis project Ga0265297, IMG submission 192502) | Leachate microbial communities from a municipal landfill in Southern Ontario, Canada - Leachate well 137-91 | ecosystem: Engineered > Solid waste > Landfill > Unclassified | place...
AGGGACCCCTTTGGGGCAAATAAGCTAATAACAAGGGGACGGTAGCAACAAGAGAACCGTTGTACTAGTTCAATAATTCGGTAACTTTTTCTAGTTTATCAAATGGCGTTAAATAGTTTAGTCCCCCGTGTCTTCTTAAGTGGTTGTACTCAAATAAGAAATTGCCTAAATTCAGAATTAAATCTTTCTCGCTAGTAAAGTGATTGGGATAGAAAAATTCATTCTTTAATATCTTCCAAAAAGCTTTAATCTTACCGTTCGTCTGTGGGTGGTATGGTTTTGTATACCAGTGCTCAATGCTAAGCTGTTGACACAAGATTTCAAATGGATGCTCATTCTCCAGTGATCCACTAAACCCCGGTCCGTTATCAGACATCACCGCTTCATATTCAAAGTTATAGATTTATTTAAACCAAAAGAGAGATCGCGCCATAAAGTAAGCTAGGGTTGATGCTTCCTTGTCTTTAATCATCTCGGCATATTTGATAAAAACTGTAAAAATAGTGACATTGCCGCCCACGCCTGCGAGTTGATTCCCTTGAAATTGTATTGACCTTGTTTGCTCATAGGTTATTGTGCCAAAGTTGTATAAACTATTTTATACTCGAATCTTATCACTTGACTGCATTGCTTGAAAACACCGGATTGGTATCCAAAAATGCTAAAATGATGTATGAATATGAATATAATCCCGAAAATCCTTGCAATTTGTTTTCATTTATGGTCTAATCTCAAGTCATAGAACATTGAAAATATGATTCTGGGACAAGCACTTTGCCTATCAATTCACTTTGACAGGTAGCATGCTTGTTCCAGACAAGGGACACAGCCTTCCTTATGGCAGATTCTACCCAAGGAGGGATGATGACGATGAGCGCATCGATCACATCCAAGTTGCGAACGGATGACCAGGTTTGGCAGGTGACTCAACGGTTCGAAGCCGCGGCACGGAGAGGAGTCGAGCTTGCACTGCGCAAGGTAGACTCTGACCGTGACGGAGTGCAACGACTGATCGAAGTCGGCGCCGAGGCGGACGAAGAGATCATCGAGGTGATTCTCAGTATTGTGAGGTTGCACTCGGTCATCAACCAGTTCGCTGACGAGGAGATGGAGTCCGAGTACGGATATCTCTCTGGCTACGCGCCGAAGGATATCACGACCCAGACCAACCGCCTCCGTGAGCTGTTCACGGGCATTGGCTACGCAGACGAGCAGATAGCCCAACCTTTCTTTAAAATATTTGAGCTGGAATAAACATTCTGTTAATAACCACTTGTTAATAGAATGATTGTTCCATGTAAGGAACATCCTGCCTTATGGCAGATCATACATCGAGAGGATGATGGCGATGTCTAAGACATTATCAAGCTACACCTACCCGCCCGAGTACACGGGCGCCAAGGCCTTCCATGATCAGCTCGTGATCCTGACCGGCTTGCTGCCGGGCCTCGACGTCGAGCGAGTGTGGACATGGTACAACGAGGCCTATAGCAAGCTCGAGACCCCCGACTGGGTGGAAGGAGCATTCGCTGTTCCGAGCGAGTTCGCTTTGCAGCGTCTGTTCCACCCTGAGATCACCGATCGAGCGGTGGCCTACTGTGCCAGCGTCAACCTGATCATGGGCAAGGTCGCCGATTCGCGGAAGTTCTACAACTACCGCGACGGGCAGATTGACCAGAACCACCTGTGGCGCACCGAGCGCACGCTCAAGATGCTCGACGCGCTCTGGGAACTCCAGGGCCGTCCTGACATCATCGTGATACCTGCGCAGCTCGGAATGCGGCATCGTGGCCGCTTCGTCCTGCGCGCGCGCGAGTGCTTCACCATCAACGAGTTCGGTGTCGGTTCGCTCGAGGGACTGGCCATCGCGCTGACTCATCCCGAACGGTTCGTCCGCCGGGAGCAGCTACACATGGACTGTGCAGGCGACGAGTTCAGCCCGGGGGCCGATGGCAAGTTCGCCTACGCCCCGTACTGCAACTTCGACGACGGCAGGGTCAAGTTCTACACCCGCTGGGTCAGCAATCCCCACGCCGACTCTGGCTCGGCGTCTGGCTTCCTCCCGCAGTAACTGACCCTCTGCTTTTAAATCCCTTGAGACTTTTGGCAGCTTGCTACTTGTCTCTTGGGTCACCGCCGATAGGCGGTTCGATACATTCGGGCTACCAGCCACCATACTGGTAGCCCGTTTTATTTTTCCAAATTCATCAATTATGGTATATGCTAGTTCTGAAAGTAGGCTAATGCACAGTCGCCTAAGGATTACTGTCGCCGAAATCTCAAGTCAACCACAAGGATCAGAATTTTAGCGTTCATGAATGTTAAAAGTGTATCCGAGTTGAGGAGATACTGCTTGTCCTTGCCTGGTACAGATCTTCGCCAACAAATGTCGAGGTGCTGTCAAATTAATTACAGAAAAGAGAATATATAATCATATCTGTTGAAGAATATGACGTAAAATTCAATTTTCGGTGCGCACAGATGGGTACAGGGCAATTTACCGGAGGCCGATGGCAAGTTCGACAACGCGCCGTACTACAACTTCAACGACGGCAAGGTCAAGTTCAACACCCGCTGGGTCAGCAATACCAACGCCAACTATGGCTCGGCGTCTGGCTTCCTCCCGGAGTCTCTCCTTTGAAAGAAATACGCTCGTGAAATCGGGCGTATTTCTTAACTTTGAGTCGATTTTATCCAATCGCCAAGCATACAACCAATCTCATTAATTTGTGCTTCAATCAAAATGTAATTTTTATTATCAATTGTTTTAACATCTTTAATAAGACGTACAAAAAACTTGAGCAAATTTAGATTTGAACTGGCTTCTCTTAAAGATGGTATTTTCTCACTTTTCCCAAGCTGACTGGCATTTAAAATACATTCGAAAACCTTAAGAAGATACTCCTCTGTTTTCAAGTATACTGAATAGCGATCTTGTTTCGGTATCTTGTTTCGAATAATGTGGAGCTGCTTGTACAAATCATAGGTCTTTTTAATAATCGGAATGCCCAATTCCTGCATGGTAATCCTTTCTTATGAAAATTTATAAAAATGTGTTTGAAAAAATAATTGATCCGGGCAATTTATTTAAAACATGGGAAGAATTTAAGCCCGGGAAGCTACACAAACCAGATGTGCTTTTATTTGAACTTCACCTTGAAGATAATCTTTTTCAGCTTTATCGTGATCTGAAACACCACACATACAAGCATGGTAAATATCATTCATTTTATATTACTGATCCGAAGCTCCGAGAGATTCACAAGGCTACGGTAAGAGATCGCGTTTTGCACCATGCAATTTGCAGAGTTTTGTATCCAATCTTCGAACCGACATTTATCTCAAACTTATTCTCTTGCCAAAATGACAAAGGAAACCACAAAGGAGTTGAATGTTTATCGAAGATGATTCGTAAGGTCAGCAAAAACTACACAAGGCAGTGCTTTGTGATGAAATGTGATATCAGTAAATTTTTCAACTCGATAGACCATCAAATTTTACTCAGTATTATCAAGAGAAGAGTCAAAGATAAAAATTTTTACTGGCTGATCGAGGAAATTATCAGCAGTTTCGGTCGTGAAATTGAGCCTCAATCCCAATTGGGACTTTTCGATTTACAAAAAGAAGCTCCAAAAGTCCACAAACTTCAGACAGGCAGTGTTTGCAGAAGAGGAATTCCGATCGGTAATTTGACAAGTCAATTATTCGCAAATGTCTACATGAATGAGTTTGATCAATTCATCAAGCATAAATTGCGAACAAAATATTACTGCCGATATACTGATGATTTTGTTATTGTTCCGGATGATCAAAATTATCTTGCGGATTTATTACCAACCATTCGGGCTTATATTGAGAGTCAATTGAAAATTAGCCTTCATCCAAACAAAATCTCAATAAGAAAAATCCGTCAAGGAATTGATTTTCTCGGATATTCAGTCCTGCCGTTCCATCAACTGCTGCGAACAAAAACCAAGAAACGGATATTCAAAAAACTGAAAGCCAAAGTCCTTGATCACAAAGCAGGGAAGGTTGATACTTTTACCCTAAACCAATCCCTAAATTCGTTCTTGAATGTTTTATCTCATGCAAATTCACACCGCTTGGAGCAGAAATTAAAAAATCAGTTTTGTTTTTGGTTGAAAGAGTGATTTAAAAGTTGATCACGCCATTTGATAAACTAGAAAAAGTTACCGAATTATTGAACTAGTACAACGGTTCTCTTGTTGCTACCGTCCCCTTGTTATTAGCTTATTTGCCCCAAAGGGGTCCCTTCGGGACTTTCTGGCTTATCAGCTTTTTCACTTACCAGCCTACTAGCTTATTTGCTTACTAGCTTACTAATTTACTCTTCTGCTGATAATTGTTATTATGAATTCAGTCGAACGATGCTTTGGGCGTTATTTTTAACATCACAATAATTATTGAAAATGAAAAAAGTTTATATCACCACCTCGATTCCTTATGCCAATGCCAAACCGCATGTCGGATTTGCTTTGGAACTTATTCAAGCGGATGTTTTGGCGCGCTATTATCGCCAAAAGGGTGATGAAGTTTTTTTTCTAACCGGTACCGATGAGCATGGATACAAGATACAGCAAACAGCGACCGAGTTGCATACCGATCCGAAGAACTTTGTTGATCAGATCGCCGAAAGTTTTCGTAGCCTCGGTGAAAACTTAAATATTAAAAATAATGATTTTGTCAGGACAACCGAAGCTCGGCATAAAGATGCCGCTCGCGAGCTCTGGCGGCTTTGTAGTAAAGATATTTACAAAAAAAGTTATCGCGCTCTCTATTGCCGAGGTTGCGAGGAATTCAAGACCGAGCGGGAACTTGTTAACGGACTTTGCCCAAATCACAAAACAACACCGGAAGAGGTTTCCGAAGAAAACTATTTTTTTGCCTTAAGCAAATATGCATCAAAAATCAAAGAATTAATCGTTGGTGATCAACTAAAAGTCACTCCCGAAAGTCGAAAAAACGAGGTTTTAAAATGGCTTGATCAGGGAGTTGAAGATATTTCAATCTCTCGTGAGCGGGGAAAATTTACCTGGGGAATTCCGGTTGAAGATGATCCGACACAAATCTTTTATGTTTGGATTGACGCTCTCTCAAATTATTTGACCGGTACCGGATTTCCCAAGCCGAATTTCAAAAATTGGTGGAGTGATCAAAACACGATTATTCACATTATCGGAAAAGATATTCTTCGTTTTCATGCCATTATTTGGCCCGGCTTGCTACTTTCCGCCGGTTTGCCTTTGCCAAAAGTCATTTATGTACATGGGCATATTACCTCGGAAAATCAAAAAATGAGTAAATCGCTTGGTAATGTTGTTGATCCATTAACAGTAATTAAGAATCTCGGAGCCGACGCCTTACGATATTTTTTGCTATCAAAAATTCCTTGGGATGGTGACGGCGATTTTTCCCAAGAGAAATTTGAAAATGTTTATCGTGGTGAGCTGGCTGACAATTGGGGAAATTTAGAAAATCGAGTTTTTATTCTAGCCGAAAAGGCCGGCTTATCGATACCCGACTATATGAATGCCGCTGAAAGTTTTCACGATGATTTTGTCGAAAATTTTAAATTTAATCTTTTTATCGAACGATTAATGGCTGATTTTTCTGAAATTAACCGCCAAATCAATAAAGAAAAACCTTGGGAGTTGATTAATTCTGATCCGACAAGAGCTCGAAAATTAATCGGTGATTGGTTAGTGAAGATTTTTGTTAATAGTAGAAAACTGGCAATTGTTCTACCGACGGTTTTTGAAAAAATTGAAAAATCTTATAAAAAGGGCGAGCCGGAACAGCTTTTCCCGAGAGTTTAACAGGAGGCGGTTTGTTGGAAGCGATTATTTCATCGATCGGCTATGCCGGCGGGGTGATAATTGATAAAATTATTCTTTCATATTATTTGATTCCGGTTCGCCGGTTTATACCCTGGCTTTTTATTTGGTTGGCGACCATTACCGGTTTTGCCGCGATTATCTTTCGCAGTCGGCTGAATTTTGATCAGCTTTTTAGAACCGAAAATCTTATTCTGTTCGCTTTGATGATCGTTATCGCTTTTACCTGGAATATTTTTTATTACGAGGGGATTCAGCGAGAATCGGTTCATGAATTTGAGTTGGTGATGCTTTTTTCGCCCTTGGCAACGATCATTTTAGCTGAAATTTTTTTACCGACTGAACGGTCGCTTATGAGCTTCATTGTCGGGATTATTGCCTCGTTGGCTCTTTTGGTTGCCAAGTTTGAAAGACATCATTTTAAAATTTCCAAATATTGGAAACAATTGTTTTTGGCAACTTTTCTAATTGCTTTTGAATCGATTATTATTAAAAAACTGCTCTTAGTTTACGATCCGACCTTCCTTTATTTATTCCGAACGATTATTCTGGCGATCGCTTTTTTGATTGCTTATCGACCGAAACTTTTACAGCTTTCAAAAAAAGCTTTTATTTTGACAATTGTCAGTGCTTTTTTTGGAGTTTTGCAAATGGTTTTAAAATTCTACGGGTTTATCAATATCGGAGTTGTCGAAACAACAATGTTCTTGATCCTTGGACCGATACTGGTTTATCTTCTATCGGCGGCGATTTTTAAGGAAAAATTAAAATTGCGAGCAGCAGTTTCTTCTCTAGTTGTTGTTGGCTGTATTATCTACATCAGTTTTTTTAAATAAGGAGATACAGAGTGTTTATTGATATTCATACTCACCTCGATATGGAACAATTTTCCAGCGAAATTGCAGCCGTTGTCGGCCGAGCAAAATCAGCCGGTGTTCTGAAAATGATTAATGCCAGCTTTGATCTTTTAAGTTCGCGTCGCTCGGTTGATCTGGCACGAATGCATCCGGAAATCTATGCGGCGATTGGAATTCACCCCGACTCCTCTTTTGATTTAAATATCGAGAGTTATCAGCAACTAATAACTTTATCAGGACACAAAAAAGTGGTCGCCATCGGTGAAATCGGGCTTGATTATTATTATTTGAAACGTTCAAGCCAATATTCAAATTTTCCAAACCGCGAACGACAGATTCAGGTTTTCGAACAAATGCTTGATTTGGCGCTTGAACTCAAACTGCCGGTAATCATCCACTCGCGGGAAGCTGACGCCGACCTTTTGGCAATATTGAAAAGCTATACCGGATCGCTTACCGGTGTCGTCCACTGTTTTTCCTCCGATCTTCATTTTGCCGAGGAAATAATAAATCTCGGGCTGGCAATTTCAGTTACCGGTAATATTACATTCAAAAATGCCGATGCTCTGCGTCAAGTGGTCAAGAGGATTCCTCTCGGTTCAATGATGGTTGAGACTGATTGCCCATTTTTAGCGCCGGAACCGTACCGCGGAGAACGAAACGAACCGGCTTATGTAGTTGAGGTCGCCAAAAAAATCGCTGAAATTAAAAAGATTCCACTCACCGAAGTTGAACGTAACACAACAAAAAAGGCGATAAAGCTTTTCGGCCTTTAAATCTTGACATAAAAACCCTTAAATGTTACCCTAAATACTGGGTAACATTTAAGGGTATTATATGAAATCAATCACGGTGAGCCGTTTACAAGACCAAGCATCAAGCGTTGCTCGTGAAGTTGAAAACGGCGAAGTTTACAAAGTTTTACGTTATTCAAAAACGGTCGGTTATCTGATTCCAAAAGAAGATTACGATAACTTTCTGAATGGCAATCAGTGTAAAAAATGTATCGAAGATTTGCGTAAAATTGCTAAGAAAATTAGAAAATAGTCATTTATGAAAAAAATATATCTTGATTATGCGGCGACAACACCGCTCGATCCCGAAGTGATTAAAGCTATAAACCTCGGAATGAAAAAATATTTTGGTAATCCGTCTTCAATTCACTCTTTTGGTCAAGAAGCGCGTAAAGTATTGGAGAATAGTCGAAAAATCGTTGCTTCGTATCTCAACTCCGAAAGCGATGAAGTGATTTTCACTTCCGGTGGTTCCGAATCCGACAATCTGGCGACTAGCGGACTTATTGAGGCCTTACCAAAAAGTAATTATTTACCGCATATTATCACTTCCGAATTTGAACATCATGCCGTTCTTGATACGGTTCATGAGCTGGTTAAAAACGGTCAGGCGGAAGCGACTTTTATCAAACCAACCACTAACGGATTAATAACTCCCGAATCGATAAAAACAGCAATAAAAAAGAACACGGCTTTAGTCTCCATTATTTACGTCAATAATGAAATCGGTACTGTCCAACCGATTCGAGAAATTGGTAAATTGATCGAAGCAGAAAATAAAAATCGACCAAAAGATCAAAGAATTTATTTTCATACTGATGCCGTCCAGGCGGTCGAGTTTTTCAAACTCGATGTTCATTATCTTCATGTCGATCTCCTAACTTTTACTGCGCATAAAATTTACGGTCCTAAAGGGACGGGTGTCCTTTTTGTGAAAAGGGGAACGCCAATCAAGCGGCAAATCATCGGTGGCGCTCAAGAATATCGAAAACGGGCTGGAACCGAAAACGTCATCGGGGCTCTCGGCTTGTCACGAGCGCTTGAGAGAATTATTGAAGACAAAGCCGATAAACGTCCGGGTCGACAAAATAAATCGTTTCCAGAGCTTTCTGAAACCAAAGAAGCCCGCCGCTTGCAGACACTTCGCGATTATTTAATCGATGAAATACTTAAAAAAGTCCCCAGAAGCCGGCTAAATGGTGATCGCTTCCGCCGTTCACCGGCGAATGCCAATATTTCCTTTGAAAATGCTGAAGGTGAATCAATTCTCTTAAACCTCGACCTTCTAGGGATTGCCGCATCCTCCGGCTCCGCTTGTACTTCCGGCTCTCTTCTGCCGAGCCACGTTCTGCTTTCAATCGGCCTGCCGCCGGAGATTGCTCATGGATCAATTCGCTTCACCATTGGTCGGCAAACAACCGCCACCGATATTGATTATCTGATCGAAGTTTTACCAAAAATCGTTTCCAAAGTTCGGAAAATGAGTCCGTTTAATGAAAATTAAGGAGAATAAAGATGATATATAGTAAAGAGGTGATGAGACATTTTAAATCACCAAAAAATCTCGGCGAAATTAAAAAACCGGACGGGGTTGGAACTGTCGGCAATCCCCGTTGTGGCGATGTAATGAAACTTTATATTCAAGTTGAAGTACGAGATAATTTGGGTAAAAAAGAAGAATATGTTAAAGATATCAAATTTCAAACTCTAGGTTGCGGAGCGGCGATTGCCTGTTCTTCGATGACGACTGAATTGGTTAAGGGGAAAAGTCTAACAGAAGCTCTGAAAATTTCAAACAAAAAAATTACTGCCGCTTTGGGCGAACTGCCGCCGGCAAAATATCATTGCTCAATTCTTTCCGAAGAGGCAATCAAAGAGGCAATTAAAGACTATTTAAATAAGAAAAATGCTAAAAATTGATGGCGAGGAAGTTTTAAGCTCGACAATCAAATCTTTAAAGGTTGATTTTTTAAAAATCAATCGGCCGGAGCTAAAAATTATTTTTATCGGCGATGATCAAGCAAGTAGAGTATTTGTTGAGAAAAAAAGTCGGATCGGTGCTTTTTTGGGGATCAAAACTGAAATTTATCGCGATAAAAATGCTACTACGGCTTCAGTGATTGAAAAAATAAAAGATTGGCAGTCATCCGGTAAGAAAATTGGGATAATGATTCAACTGCCACTCCCGAAAAAAATCGACAGAGAAGCGGCTATTAAAGCAATCAATCCCGAATGTGATGTTGACGGCCTGCGTTATTGTCTCGGTCTTAAAAGTAATTTTCTGCCGCCGGTGATCTTGGCGGTTGATTTAAGCCTAAAAAAATTAATAACAACTGACCAAGAGAAAACCGTCGCCGTTGTCGGGAGCGGATTTTTGGTCGGCCGACCGCTGACGCGTTTCTTAAAAACGAAATACCCGATTTTTCAAGTTTTCAATTTAAGTAGACAAAGTGAAAATTATCAGCAGATTTTAAAATCGGCGGATATTGTCATCGGCGCCGCCGATCAGCCGGAAATTATTGACGCCGGACAGATAAAAAAAGGTTCAATTTTAGTTGATGTTGGCTCTTTTAAAACAAACGGCGGGGTTGTTGGCAATATTAAAAAAGAGGCCGATCAAATATCGGCTGGTTTTACGCCGGTTCCCGGCGGTATCGGTCCAATGACGATTGCTTTTCTTTATCAAAATTTAGCTAAGATTTATCAAGATGGTTAGTCGAGAGAGAATTAGGCAAGCACTAAAAAGAAAACGGGTTCGTTACCCGCTAATATTTGGAATTACTCTGGGAATCTTTTTTTTGATTTCTTCAGTGGTGGCGATCACTCTTTTCGCTGTTTTACCGGAGCGAGCGGTTCATCTTTTGCCCGATATTGAATTACCGACTGCTAGCGATCGAGTTCTCATTTTGTCGCCTCACCCCGATGATGAAACAATTGCTGCTGGAGGTTATATTCAGAAAGCAAAAAACAATCGAGCTGAAGTAAAAATTGTTCTGGCAACTGACGGTGACCGTCGCGGACTCGGTGATCTTCGTTATCAAGAGTTTATCCGAGCGGTGGGAGAACTTGGAGTTGAAGAGAATAATCTGGAATTTTGGGAATTTTCCGACGGTCGAGGGTTAAATCAGGCTGATTCAATGACAAAAATGGTTGTTGCCGAACTTAAGTCATATCGACCGACAGTTGTTCTGGCGCCAATGGTTCAAGACGATCACAAAGATCACCAAGCGCTTGGGCGGGCATTTTTGAGCGCCGCCCAGGAAACCGGTTATTCCGGTTTGAGTTATGGTTTTTTAGTCCATCATCGTTATTATCCGCAACCAAAGAAATTTAATCCGGATCGCTATCTTTCACCGCCGATTAAATATTTATCGTTTGGCCAAGGTTGGCAGAAACTAATGCTGTCACCGGAAGAAATTGATCGGAAAAACGAAGCTCTGCTTGGTTATCACAGCCAACTTAAAGTCCCGCTTCTAAATTCACTTTTAAAATCAATGGTTCGCAAAAACGAACTCTTCATTAAACTTGATTACTAATGAATAATCCGAAAAAAACCGTTGCCGTAGCGATGAGCGGCGGAGTCGATTCTTCGGTTGTCGCTAAAATGATTGTTGATCGAGGCGATCGGGCGATCGGCCTCTTTTTAAAACTTTGGAACGATCCGACCTGTAAAGTTGACAAAGAAAATCGCTGTTGCGATTATCAAGCTCTCGCCGATGCTCGCGAGGTTGCCAACAAATTGAAAATTCCTTTTTATGTAATCAATGCCGAAGAAGAGTTTAAAAAACTCATTGTCGATGATTTTATTGATCAATACAAAAGACTGCAAACCCCCAATCCCTGCATCCGTTGCAATCAATATATAAAATTTGATCTTTTGCTTGCGCGCGCGCTTGCGGTCGGTGCCGATTCCTTGGCAACCGGTCATTACGGAAAAATAATTAAAAATAAAAACGAATATCAGCTTTTAACTGCCACCGATCAAGATAAAGATCAATCTTATATGCTTTATCGTTTAAATCAAAAACAGTTAGCGAAAATTGAATTTCCATTGTTTGAAATGAAGAAGCCGGCGGTTCGGGAAAAAGCAAAAGTTTGGCGTTTACCGGTTCATGAGAAGCCGGAAAGTCAGGAAATTTGTTTTTTTGGAGATCATGATTACCGCGATTTTCTTCAGCGTTATTTGCCAAAGAAATATTTTCTTCCCGGAGATATTATTTATCAGAAACAGCTAATCGGTCGTCACTCGGGACTGGTAAATTATACGATCGGCCAGCGAAAAGGAATTGAGCAATCAACTCTTGGCGGCGGGCCGATTGATCGCCAGCCGCTTTATGTCAAAGGCTATAATCTCAAAAAAAATCAGCTGATCGTTGATGACGATAAAAATATTTATTCAAAAACAATGGTCGTCGATAAATTAAATTGGGTTGGCAGTGATGCTATTAATTTAATAAATAATCCAAAGCTCAAGGTAAAAATCCGTTATCGTCATCCGGCAGTTGCTTGCTCGGCGATGATTGACGGCGATTTTGTCAAGGTCGAATTCAGAGAGCCACAGCGAGCGGTCACTCCCGGCCAGAGTGCCGTTTTTTATCTTGGTAACCGAGTTTTGGGTGGGGGGATTATTTGTTGATAATTTATTTGTTGCTTCTTTAAGCAGCCAAATTTGACAAAATAACAACCAGATGTTAAAATTCATTTGCAATGAGTAATAGTCTTATTAAAATCCAGAATAATCGTCGAACAACCCGCTAACTACCGGGTTGGATTTTGTATTTTTAAATTTTTACAGCCCGGCTGGCTGTTTTTTTAATTTAATGACTAATTATCAAAAATCAGACAAGCAATTTGATTCAAAAAAGCGTAACCGCAGAACAAGATTCCGGCGGGTAAGTTTTTTATTATTTTTCCGTATTTAATAACAGATCGATCAGTATAGACGCCTCCAAATAACCCGCCAAGGGTTATTTTTGTTTATCACCACCGACAAAACCGAACAGAGAGGTGATCAAGATGACCCTGACTTTGATCAAAATTGAGCGGCTGGTAGAGATGGTTTTCGAACTGATCAATGACGCGGCAGTTAGCGGTGAACTTCGGCCGAGAACACCGGAAAGCATTCAGGAAGCGATCAGAACTGGTGACGGTTACCCGATTGTTGCTGACGACATCGTTGTTGCTTATGCCGAATGTCGCGAGGGTCCGGAGTGGCATTCGATTCATTCGGTTGTTGTCAATCAACAGATTCGTCAACTCGGTTACGGTTGCAAAGTTGTCGAAAATCGATTGGAAGAATGTCGCCGCCGCAATCGTCAAAAGAAGATCATTCTTATTTGTTCTGAAAAGATGGTTGATTGGTATCGTAAATTCGGCTTCGAACCGCGGCCGAAAACCGAGGCTCCCGAATTGATCCGAGGCGGGAGGAGCGATCAGGAATGGAAGGAGTCAGATCGGGTCTTTATGGTCCGTGAACCGTTGTATTAGCCGATAAATCGGCTAAAAACCCCAAGGATCGGTAACTTTGTTACCGATCCTTATTCACTATAAGCCTAAAAAAGACGATTCTCTAGAAATAAACAGTCACAAAAAGGTTCACTTTCAATGCGGTCGCACTCAAAGTAAACCTTTTAGCCTCGGTTTTTTAATTGTGTATTTTTTTAATTAAGAAATTTGCCGCCCCCTAGGGGGCGGCAAATTGGATGTGATGCAGAAGGCGGCAACTCCTCCTGCTGGCCGCAGCCGCCGTCGCAATGATGGCATAGGCCTCAGCCTCATGGCTTGCCTCTTCCTCCTCACGGCGGAGTCGGAGAGCGGTGAACTGCTCAACAACTTCTGCGCAGGCAGTGCAGAAGTTGTTGTACGACACTATCCCCTTGTGGCTGTATGTCAACCACAACATGGGAAGGAGGCAAGACGCCATGAACATGCGCCTTGCCATCTCGGGGGTTGCCTGCTCGAGGATTCCCTCGCAGTCCCGAAGTACCTCGTCGTACTCCGAGATGTCGATCCCGAACCCGTCCATTTCTTACACCCCCTTTCAGGGCGTAGGCTGGTTTCGAACTTGCTATTCAAACATAATTATAGGGATTTGTCAACCATTTACAAGGTCGGTGTTTCAAATTTGCGCTTTGGCTGATAAAATATAAAGTATGGAAAAACCGTTTGCCGGAACAATTATTGAGTTGGAACGCGAGCTCAAAAGTTCGCATAAAACTGGGCTTTCGGCCGAACAGGCGCGGAAGTTATTACTCCATCACGGTAAAAATAGTCTTGATTTTGAAAAACCGCCATCGTCGTTTTCGATTCTCTGGCGGCAGTTCACTAATATTTTCGTCTTGATTCTAATCATCGCTTCGATTATCGCTTTTTACTCCGAAGGTCTCGATCAAGCGATCGTCCTTTGGGTAATCATCGTTTTAAACATCTTTCTCGGTTTTTTGCAGGAGAATAAAGCCGAACGAGCCCTCCAAGCGCTGAAAGATTCGGTGACCCAAAAAGCGATTGTTATTCGCGACGGACGCCAATTTGAGGTTAAAAGTGAAGAACTCGTCCCCGGCGACTTAATAATTTTTTCCGAAGGCGATCAGATTCCGGCCGATATTCGGTTGGTTGAAACTCACAACCTGCAGATCAACCAAGCGATTTTAACCGGTGAATCAACACCAGCCTTAAAAACCGAAAAGATCGCTAACGATGATATCTCGCTTTTGGAAGCGAAAAATCTTGCTTTTTCCGGTACAAGTGTACTTCTTGGACGCGGTCGAGGATTGGTTTTTGCGACCGCCGCTGATTGCCAGTTCGGAAAAATCGCTGATCTGGTCAGTAAAAAAAGAGGGATTACTCCGCTTGAAAAGCGGCTTCGTTATTTGGGTAAATATTTAACTATTCTCTCAATAATTTTGTCGGCAATTCTTTTTCTCCTCGGACTTTGGCGCCATTGGCCGATTTTAAAACTTCTTACCTACACAATGGCAATTTTAGTCTCGATTGTCCCCGAGAGTTTACCGACGACAATTACTTTGGCTTTGGCAATCGGGGTGATTCGAATGGCGAAGCGAAAAGCGGTTGTCCGTCGCCTAAATTCAGTTGAAACGTTGGGGATTGTTAATGTAATCGCCACCGATAAAACCGGTACACTGACAAAAAATCAGCTTTCCTTGGCGGAGGTAACGATTCCGGTACGCAACAAATCGAGCCAAAAAATTTCCTGGCAAGGCGTTTCTTTGGTCGATGACCAGATTTTGAGTCAAAGCGAGGAAGAATCGATCGCCGATTTTTTGGCAAAAAGTCTTCTCTGTACTGACGCAACGATAGCCGGGAATCAGGAGAGTGGCGATCCGACCGAAATCGCGATTTTACGAGGGGCAAAAGATTTTAATTTGAAACCGGATGAAGAGAAAAACCGTAACAAACGACTAGCCGAGTTTCCCTTTGATTCAGCAAAGGGTTTTATGGCGACTCTTCATCAGACAAAAACCAGCCGGCTTTTGATTGCCAAAGGGACGCCGGAAAAAATTTTTCATTTTTCGGTTATAAGCGACAAACAGAAAACTTTTCTTGAGCATCAGGTAAAGAAAATGGCGAGAAAGGGGATGCGGGTTTTGGCGGTTGCTGAAAGGAAAATATCCGAACTTGAAGAGTCGTCGCTTCGAAATCTGGAGGTGATTGGTTTACTTGGACTGGTTGATTTGCCTTCGGAATCGGCGGCTGAATCGATCAAGCGGTCAATCGAGGCCGGTATCAAACCGTTGATTATTACCGGTGATAATCCATTGACGGCGGCATATATTGGTCGGTCGGTCGGAATGGAAATTCATAACAACGAGATCGTTCTTGGTCACCAGATCGAACGTCTAACCCTGGAAGAATTAATGAAAGTTGCTCATCGAACAAAAATTTTTGCTCGGGTCGGTCCCGAAGACAAAATCAGAATTGTTGAGGCCTTAAAACGGGGTGGCGCCACGGTTGCTGTTACCGGTGACGGTGTAAACGATGCACCGGCACTTCGCGAAGCCGATGTCGGGGTTGCTATGGGACTTCGGGGGACAGCAGTTGCCAGAGAGGCCGCTGACGTTATTCTCCTTGATAACAATTACGGGACGATTATTGAGGCGATCCGTTTTGGTCGAGCGATTTATGACAATATTAAAAAGACGATAGTTTTCTTGCTTTCCGGCAATTTCAGCGAACTTTTTATTGTCGCTTTCGCTTTTGTTGCCAATCTGCCGGTTCCGATTACCGCGATTCAGATTCTTTGGGTTAATTTGGTGACCGACGCTCTGCCGGCGATGGCCTTTGCCTTTGAACCGCCGGAGCATGATATTCTCTCGAGAGGGCCGGGTGATAATAGAAAAAAAATTATCACCCACCTGATTAAATATTCGCTTGTCCTCGTCCTTCTGTCGGCGCCGGCGGTAATTTTTACTTATCTTTATTATTTAAAGCATGATCCGGATTTAGTCTCAACAATGGTTCTCTCGGTAATGATTTTTATTGAATTAGTCTATGCGATTTCGGTTCATACCTCAAGACCGTTTTGGAGTGATCTTAAGGGAATATTCTCAAATATATATCTTTGGTTGGCAATCATATTATCGGCGGCTATTCAGATTATCTGCATTGAAACTCCGATTGGCAATTTTCTGAACTTAAAAAACATTGCCATTTCCGACTATGGTTTTCTCGGAGTTCTGACTTTAGTTACTTTTCTTTTAGCCGAGACTACCAAAGCATTTTTCGGTATTAATCGAAGGACCAATCAGTCGAAGTTACTTTAGGCTGTTATTGAACAAGCTTTGATAAAGCCTAGGAAAAGGGGATGCGGCCGATTTGGTCGGGATTTAAATTCCGGATGGAATTGGGAAGCAACAAAGAATGGGTGATCTTTAATTTCGATGATCTCGACTAGGTTTTTGTCGGGCGATAGACCGGCAACCAAGAGGCCGGCTTCGACTAATTCTTTCCGATATTTGTTGTTGAATTCATAACGATGGCGGTGGCGTTCGCTAATTTTATCTTTTCCGTAGGCTTTAAAAGCCAGGGAATCTTTATTAAGAATGCAGGGATATGTACCAAGGCGCATTGTTCCACCCTTCTTCTTTATTTTTTTCTGATCATCCATAATATCAATCACCGGGTGTTTAACTTTCTGGTCGAATTCTGTTGAATTGCATTTTTGAGTTTTTAGCACCTCGCGAGCAAATTCAATGACGGCGATTTGCATTCCAAGGCAGAGACCAAGATAGGGAATTTTCATCGTTCGAGCATATTTAGCGGCGGCAATTTTCCCTTCGATCCCCCGATTACCGAAACCGCCGGGGACAACAATCCCGGAGACATTTTTTAAGAATTTATCAGCGCCATTTTTTTCAATTTTTTCCGAGTCAGTCCAAAGAATTTCCAGATCGACTTGGTGATCAAAAGCGGCGGCTTTTAAGGCCTCGGTTACCGAATAATAGGTGTCTTTCATATCCATATATTTACCAACAAGAGCAATCTTAATCTTTTTCTGTTTCTTGGAACGAACATTTTTAATGAGTTTCAGCCAACTTTTATCAGTTCTCTTTCCAAGATTGATCTTCATTTTTCGGGCGATTACCCGAGAAACGTTGTATTCTTCCAAAATCATCGGTAGTTCATAAACGCAATTGATTGTTTCGAGCGGTACGACAGCGTCGAGATCAATATTGCCGAAAAGAGCGATCTTCTCAAGATGTTTTTTGCTGATCGGATGGTCGGCGCGGCAAAAAATCAGATCGGGCTGTATCCCGAAGTTATTCAGATCACGAATCGAGTTTTGTATAGGCTTGGTTTTGAGTTCTTCGGTCGTTTGCAACCAGGGGAGAAAACCGATATGGCCGTAGAGAGTATTTTCAACACCCAAATCGCGGCGCATCTGGCGGATCGCTTCAATAAAATGCATTCCTTCATAATCGCCAACAGTGCCACCGATTTCAACGATAACGAAGTCAGCACGGCTTTCTTTTTGCGCCTCGAGCATTCTTTTTTTGATTTCGTTAGTTAAATGGGGAATGACTTGAATTGTTTTTCCAAGGTAGTCACCGTTTCGCTCATTTTGGATAATCGATTGATATATCTGCCCACTCATCACCGAGCTCTTTCGGCTTAGATTTTGGTCGGTAAAGCGTTCATAGTGGCCAAGATCAAGATCAGTCTCGGCACCATCATCGGTGACAAAGCATTCGCCATGCTCTCCCGGACTCAAGGTGCCGGCATCAACGTTTAGGTATTGATCAAACTTCATCATAAAAACACGATTTCCACGAGAGACCAGAAGATTACCGATCGAAGCGGCGGTGATTCCTTTGCCGAGTCCTGACAGTACGCCACCGGTAATAAAAATAAATTTCGCCATCTTTTTTCATTCTCCGATTAATTAAATAAAAGGCAAAAACTCCTTTAGACAAGTCATCTTTTTGGGAGTTTTTTTTAGAGATACTATTTTACTGTATAATAGCAAATATAAATTTTTTTGAAAATAGTAAAAAATAATTATTTAAAAAATTGTTTACCAGAGAAGATAAAAATTATAATATCAAATATCTAAAACGAGCAAATCTTGTCGCCCGAATTTTGGAAATAGTTCCGGCGATCCTTTTGGTCGGTGTCTCCGGTTCTCTTTCTCGGGAGGAAGCAGTCAGAGCAAGTGACATTGATTTTTTTATAGTTTCTCGCCGTGGGCAAATATTCACCAGTCGATTTTGGGCGAAGGCAGTCTCATTTTTAATGTTGTCCTTCCGCCGAAAAGGGGCAAGAAACTATGCCGGCAAAATTTGTCTGAATTATTTTCTCTCCGAAGACTCGCTTGATTTTAAGCCGCACAACGACAAGGTTGTTTTCCATTACCAAAAGTCAATTATACTTTTTAGCCGAGGCAATCTTCTCAATCGGTTGATCGAGAAGAATCGTTGGTTAAAACCACAATTTAATTTATCTAATCATCGGAAACGGATGGATTATCGCCAAAAATACAAAGGAATTGCGCTGGAGAAACTTCTTAAAAAAATCCAACTGAAGAAAATATTTAATGATCCGGACTACAAAAAAAATAAAAATGGAATCATAATTTCCGATTTGGAACTTCGATTTCACCCGAAAAAAAAGATGAGATACGGACTTGACAAAAAGGGGACGATTCAATAACATCGTAAGTGGTAGTCGGTCCCCCCTTCCGACTACCACTTTTTTATAAATACTCGGGCCCAGTCTTGATCTTTTCTAAAAATTGAGGTATCTTAAATTAAGCGAGTGAGGGACACCCTCATTTTTTAGTCTTTGATACTCTTGACAAAATGTAAAGGAAACTTTACAATAAATTTTGTAAAATTGTTAATATTAATTTCGGAGGTTATGATGTTAAAACCGCTTAAAGATCGAGTTTTGGTCGAACCGCTCCCGGCAGAGGAGATGACCAAGTCGGGGATTGTTCTACCGGAAAGTGCAAAGGAAAAACCGGCTGAAGGAAAAATCGTTGCTTTAGGAACCGGGATAACTACTAAAGAGGGTAAGAAAATTTCTTTTGAGGTCAAAGTCGGCGACAAAGTTCTCTACGGGAAATATGCCGGCGATGAAATTAAAATCAAAGGGATCGAATACAAGATACTAAAGGAAGATGAAATTTTAGGAATTCTTTAAGATTTATTAACTAACAGGAGTCTATATGGCAAAAATCATCAAATTTTCCGAAGAAGCTCGTAAGGGGTTGAAGGATGGAGTCAATATTTTAGCCGATACCGTCAAAGTAACGCTCGGACCGAAAGGTCGAAATGTTGTTCTCGATAAAGGTTTCGGTGGTCCGACGATTACAAACGACGGAGTAACGATAGCCAAAGAGATTGAACTCGAAGATAAACTTGAGGATCTCGGTGCCCAGTTGATAAAAGAAGTCGCTCAAAAAACTAACGATGCCGCCGGCGACGGAACAACAACAGCAACGATTTTGGCCCAGAAAATGATTAACGACGGTTTGAAAAATGTTGCCGCCGGTGCCAACCCGATTGCAATCCGAAGAGGGATAGAAAAAGCGGCTAAAAAAGCGATTGAAGCGATCAATACAAATTCCAAAGCAGTCACCGGCAAAGAAGAGATCGCCCAAGTTGCATCAATTTCCGCCGCCGACGATGAAGTCGGCCGATTAATTTCCGAGGTAATGGACATTGTCGGTAAGGACGGAGTGATTACTGTTGAGGAATCCAATACAATGGGTCTCGACAAAGAAGTCGTTGAAGGAATGCAGTTCGATAACGGCTATATTAGTCCCTATATGGTAACCGATTCTGGTCGAATGGAAGCGGTTTATGAAAACCCGCAAATTCTTTTGACCGATAAAAAAATCTCCTCAATTCAGGAAATTTTACCTCTCCTAGAGTCTCTAGCTCAAAGTGGTAAAAAGGAATTGGTTATTATCGCTGACGAAGTTGAAGGTGAAGCGCTGACAACCCTCGTCTTAAACAAAATTCGTGGTTCTTTTAGCGCTTTAGCAATTAAAGCCCCAGGTTTTGGAGATCGTCGTAAAGAGATGCTTGAAGACATTGCAGTTTTAACCGGCGGTCAGGTAATCGCTGACGATACTGGAACGACTTTAGAAAAAGCGACAGTCGAGATGCTTGGAGTAGCTCGAAAAGTTGTTGCCGATAAGGATTCAGCGACGATCATTGAGGGTCGCGGCGAAAAGAGTGCAATTAACAATCGGGTTGCCCAGATTAAAAAGCAGATTGAAAAAACAACCTCCGATTTTGATCGGGAAAAGCTTTCGGAGCGAATGGCAAAGCTTTCTGGCGGTGTTGGAATTATCAAAGTAGGCGCCGCTTCCGAGGTTGAGCTGAAAGAGAAAAAGCATCGAGTTGAAGATGCGGTAGAAGCGACCAAAGCGGCGGTTGCCGAAGGAATTGTTCCCGGTGGTGGTGTTGCTCTGGTCGATGTAATTTCCAAACTTAGTGGCATTACAACTGATCAAGAAGAACAAGTCGGAGTTGAAATTGTCAAGAAGGCACTTGAAGAACCGATGCGTCAAATCGCTGAAAATGCCGGCAGGGAAGGATCGGTTGTTTTAGAAACCGTCCGCCGAATGAAGCCGGGCGAGGGTTACAACGCGGCAATCGATCAATATGGCGATATGGTTAAATTCGGAATTATTGATCCAGCAAAAGTTACTAAATCGGCCCTCCAGAATGCCGCCTCGGTTGCGGCGATGGTTCTGACAACCGAAGCGATCGTTGCCGAGAAACCAAAAAAAGACGATGAGCCGGCGATGCCGGCCGGCGGCGGAATGGGAATGCCGGGGATGTACTAGAAAAGACTGAATTTAAAATAAAAGAAGCGGTTTTTACCGCTTCTTTTATTTTAAGAACAAAAAAATTTATGCCGGTTCGGCTTCGGCTTCGGAGTTCTCTCCACCGATATCAAGAACGGAGATTGCTTCAAAATCGTCCTTTACAGTCACTCCGCGCTGGTCAATCTTGATAATTGCCGAATATGGAATTATTCGATCGGAAAAAAGATTCCGGACATATATTTTAACCAATTCTCGAAGCTCATCGGAAATCAAAAAATCTTCAACTTTGCCAAGTGAGCGACCGCTTTTGGTTTTAACTTTGAGACCGATTAGCCGAAAATTTTTTTTGTAAAGTTCATTTGCTCGGACAACCTCGCTAATTTCGTCAACTTTATCTCCGTTAGCGACCAGAACCGCTGTTGGCAAAATCTGGATTATATCTTTTTCGGCCACTAATTGATTTTTAGTCAAAATTTGACCGACTCGGACGATTAGCCCGATCATCTTACCGTTTTTCGGATCGATTAAACAATCAAAAACCGAGGCGATTTTCTGTTGATTTTCGAGTTCAATCACCGGGATATTTTCAATTTTTGAGTTCAGAATAAGCATCAAAAGATATTATAACCTTCTATTTGGCACGCTCTCTTTGATATTCTTGATTACTCCAACTGTATCCGAATTGTCGCATAAAATAATCGATTTTATTTTCCGGTTTTAGCTGATCGGAACCTTCGGAGTCGTCTTTTGATTCTTCGTCATCTTCGGTTATTTGAGATTTTCTTAAAGCATTTATTTCCGGCAAATATGATTTCAAAAAATCGGTCTTTTCCCCGGGCATAAACTGGAACTCGATCATTTCTTGCTTCTGATAATCGGGGACAGAATGTTTAGCAAAAAAAACTCTTTGTAGCGCCGTTGTCGGAAAGACGCCGCTTTTTATTTCAGCGGCGATATCTGCTAAGAGGATTGGAAAATCTCGACCCGATTCCCTTGGGTCTAGCAATTCTTTATTAATAATTTCCCTATCTCCAACGACACGGCCGGATAAGTATGTTTCGGTTGCTCTTTCAACCACTTCTTTCTGATTTCTCGCTCCTTTGTTTGCCTCACTCGAATAAACGAACCAAGCTTTGTCAGCAAGATTCTCGGCAATCGTCCCAACTATCTCTCGGGTTTTGCCGGCTATTTCCGGATCACTACTAATAACCCTCTTGATTTCTCTGTTGCCGACTGTTCTTAGGTAATCTAAAAATTCGCTGTCGATCGAATGCAATTCACCAACTCTTGCGATCGAAGCGGCTAAGAGAGTCGTTGCTCTCTCCAGTTCTCTCTTTTGCTGTTCATTTAGTTCAATATCACTCCCAGTCTCTGTCGGGCTGGCGGTATCTGTGAACATAGGACACCTCCTAATTTGGTCTTTAAATTCTTTAAATTATAGAAAGTAAAATTTAAAAATGCAAATTATGCTCGTTCTAAATATTGACCGCTCCGAGTGTCAATTCGAATCCGGTCACCAACATTGACAAATAGGGGAACGGAAACATTTACTCCGGTCTCAATTTTAACACTCTTAGTCGCACCGGAGGCAGTATTCCCTTTGACTCCGGGGGGTGCCTCGATGACGGCAAAGTCCATTTTGATCGGTAGTTCGATGTTGATCGGTTGGTCATTGTAGTACAGGACCGAGATGGTAGTTCCATCAACCAAATAATTTACAAAATTTCCGAGTTGACTCCGATTTAAAAAAAACTGTTCAAAACTTGTCTTGTCCATAAAATAAAACTGATCTTTCTCCGAGTAGAGAAAAGTCGCCTCGCGAGTTGTCAAATTGGCTTCCTCGATTTTATCGGCGCCTTGAAAGGTTTTATCGACCGTTGCGCTAGTGATCAGATTCTTGAGCTTGGTTTTGACGATCGCCCCGCCGCGACCCATTTTATGGTGCTGATAACTTAAAACAACATAAGGTTGATCGTCGATTGAAACCTTGGTCCCGTTCTTAAGATCGGTGATTTGGAGCATTAATTAACCTCTAAACAATTTAAAACGGAATATCTTCAATATTTATCTCTTCATCGTTCTGATCTTCAGTTTTTTTATCAACCGCCGGTTTTTTATCGGATTTGGTTGATTTTTGAGCGATTTCCTCAACCGGGTTATCGGTGTTTTGTCCGCCACTGCTCGGTCGACTAGAGAGAGCGATTACATTTTCAGCAACGATCTCGGTTTTGTATCTTTTAACACCATCTTGCCCCTCCCAAGAGCGAGTTCGAAGCCGACCTTCAACATAAGCCGGGGCGCCTTTTTTTAAAATCTGGGTAACAGTTTCGGCGAGTTTCCCCCAGGCGGTAACGTCGTGATACTCAACTTCCTCACCCGGATTGCCGTCCTGACCAGTCCAGCGGCGATTAGTGGCAATTGAAAACGAGGTGACCGCACTTCCGTTTGGAGTATAGCGCATCTCCGGATCGCGAGTTAAATTTCCGATAATCATCGCTCGGTTTAGATTTAACATCATCTCCTCCTGTTGAGATTAATTAATTGTGTAGGGCAAAATTGCCAGAAAGCGGGCTCTTTTCAGAGCGTTTGCCAATTGTCGCTGATGTTTGGTGCAACAACCGGTTCGTCGACGAGACTCGATCTTCGACCAGCGGGAGAGGTAGCGACCGAGAGTTTGGCCGTCTTTGTAATCGATCTCCTCAATTTTATTTTGGCAGAATACGCACTCGCGGTTAATTGGAACAAATTTTTGAAAATATGCCATCGTGTCTCCTTATTATAAATCGTCGCCGAGAATTTGATCAAGCTTCTCATCAAGCGCGCGCAAGCGATCGGCTTCATTCTCAATCGGTTCGCTTTTCTTTTCTTTCTTCGCGGTTTCCTTTTTCTTCGGTTTTTCTATTTTAAGCGCTTCGGTTTTAGCTTTCTTAACGGTTTTCTTAGCCGATTGTTTTTTCTCTTCCGGTTCTTCAATTTCCGATTTTTCCGTTATTTTAAGCGGTCTTTTCTTGACTTTTTTATCTTTAGCAACAGTTTTTTCCGAATCCTTCTTATCCTCTTCGGCAACCGTTTCAGATCCGGCAGGGGATTCTTTGACAGTTTTTTCATCGGTCGCTTCACTATTATCAACGCCTCTCTTGGCCATCAGATCTCGACTCTCTTCGGTCTCACCTTCGACCTGTTCGAAGCTTCGTTCGCCACCGATTGCCTCCTCGACTGCTTGGTTATCGACAACCTCAATTTTTTCTTCGAGAACGGAAACTTTATCCATTTTTCGAAGAACGATTAGATGGCGAATAACGTCGGTGCTTAGTCGAAGGTCTTGATCGAGTTCTCGAAGTTTTTCCCCTTCAAGTTTAAAATTGACCTGAATGTAGGTGGCAAACTGATTTTTTTTAATTTCATAGGCTAATCGACGACGGCCGAGATTTTCCTCGGCCAAAAGCTCACCTTGGGCCCCGGTGATCATTTTTTTCACCTTCAAAAGAACCGCAGAAATTTTTTCCTCGGCAATACTGTCACTAATCAAATAAACAAGCTCGTACTCACGCATTTTACTCCTTCTGGCGCCGACTTTATTGTCCGTTTAGTCCGGACCCGGCTCCTTCTTGGAGTCTGCCTAATAATTTCAGATTGACTCCTTGAGGGAAAGGTTAATGTTGATTTGTAGATCAAATCTAACAGAATTAGCTTCGACTGTCAAAGGGTTGACAAAAAAACAAAAATATGTTAATATAACAGAGACGATACTGCTACCCCTCGGACTGGAGGGGCGAAAGGTTGTGGTCTTCGTGAAAAGGTACGCCAGAAGATTCCGGATGAGACTCCGGATGAGACTCCGGATGAGACTCCGGATGTTTCGGGGTCTCCTCACTGTTCTTGTGGCCGTACTCCGTCAGTTCTTCGCGAGCCGGACGCTCGCGGAGTTTGAGGAGACCACTCTCCTCGATGCGGACAAGGTGTTCCATCTTCATGGGACCCCGTCATGGCCGGTCAAGTGGAGGCGGTTCTATCGCTTCCCCAATGGTCGGGGTGCGATTGTGTCAAAGGTGGTCTTTGCGTTCACGACCACCTTCAAGATCAACCCTATCGGCCTGATTCCGGAAAGTTGTTATTTCCTGGAACTAGGCGAGCAACTGGAGGTTGAAGAGTCGATGCCTGAAGTTCGGGCACGACTCAAAGAGATCGCCGGCTTGCCAGCGTTCTCGGACCCGGAGTATTTTGATCGGGTCCCGAGATCCGAGAGGATCTACCCGTCTCGGTGGCTGCGTGAGCACCCGCCGGTCTGCTGAGACGGATGACCGGGAGTCCTCCGCGCGGTGCGCGAAGGACTCCTTTGGTTTTAGAGATCTAACCAAAATATTTTTTTAAGAATGTTCTTATTTAAACATTAAACTTGAATAAAACGACGTCACCGTCTTTTATCCGATAGGTTTTACCCTCAGTTCTAACTAAACCTTTAGCGCGAGCACCACTCCAACCGTTATTATCAATAAAATCGGAATAGGCGACGACATCAGCGGCGATGAAGCCACGCTGGAAATCAGTATGAATCACGCCGGCGGCCTCGGGAGCGGTCGCTTCCTTTTTGACTGTCCAGGCGCGACTCTCTTTCGGACCGGAGGTCAGGAAAGTGATTAACCCGAGCGTTCGATAGGCTTCTTTAATTAGCTTATCAAGCCCCGATTCCTTAATCCCTAGGGTCTCGAGGTATTCCCGTTTTTCCTCCTCTTTCAGGGAATTCAATTCCTCCTCAACTTTAGCGGAAATTGTAATAAAGCTACTACTAAGATCGTCATTTCTGATCTGATCGGGGATTTTGGATTCCTGCTTTCGCAGGAATGACAGATTACTATCCAAAATATTTGCTACCTGTTCTTCCGAGCAGTTGGCGACATAAATTTTCGGTTTACTGGTCAAAAGCTGAAGTTCGGAAATTATCATTTGCTCGTCGTCGTTTAAATCAACTTCCCGAGCGTCCAAATCGTTTGACAGTGCCTCCTTAACCTTTTTTAGTGCCTTGATCTTCAAAGTCGCACTTTTTGGATCGGTTTTTAGCTCCTTTTCAAAGGCAGTTAATCGTTTTTCAAGCGTTTCTAAATCGGCCAGCCGAAGTTCGGTTTCAATCGTTTCAATATCGCGTATCGGGTCGATTTTTTCTTCGACATGAGTAATATTTTTGTTTTCAAAAAAACGAACGACCATCGCAATCGCTGCACATTCGCGAATATGGGCAAGAAATTTATTCCCGAGACCCTCTCCTTGACTGGCACCGCGGACCAAACCGGCGATGTCAACAAATTCAACAACCGCCGGAATAGTTTTTTCCGATTTTGAAATCTCGGTTAACTTTTGCAATCGATCGTCGGGAACTTCGACAATGCCGACATTCGGCTCGATGGTGCAAAAAGGATAATTTTGCGCATCGGCTTTAGCACCCCGAATCAGGGCGTTAAAGAGTGTGCTCTTACCAACATTCGGTAAGCCAACTATTCCGATTTTTAAACTCATCTAATTCTCCTCACTATAACTTAATCCAATAACGGCAAAAAATATTGTCTTTGTCATCTCTGGCTTCGTTTTCAAGAATCCCGCCACTTTTAATAATCGTTTTGTTTGAGCCAATGTTATCTTTATCACAAGTAATTAAAATCCGATCGATTTTTAGTTGATCGCGGCAGATTACCAGTGCTTGCTTAAGCATTAAACCGGCGTAGCCTTTTCGTCGTTCCGATGGAGCAACGCCGTAACCGATATGACCGCCTCTTTTTTGCAAATGATCATTTAGCCGATGGCGAATATTGATCGCTCCTAGAATTTTTCCGTCCGCTTTTCGTATTAAAAAATAAGAATCGGCCGGAACCCGATCTTCTGGCAAATCGAGACCCAGCGCCTCTTTTTCCGATTTATCCAACCAATCGACGAATGCCATTCCCTTCGGATCGATGCTACTAGGAATTATTTTTTCATTGGCAGAAACAAATTCACCAATAAAAGTCTGATAGGCTTTTTCGTCGCTGGTATTTAATTTTCTAAATTCAGTTTCAATCATTTCAAGGCAAATAATAGTTGATTTCGCCTTAAAAGTAAACTAACTGCCGCTATCTTAAAGGCTTGGTTTCTTGTTAATGATATTTATCAAGAACATTAAATTTCAATTTATTTATCTATTTTTTAGTTTATGCTAAAGTAAAATCGCAATCGAAACATTGAGAGGGGCCAGACTCTTTCAGCCAACACGATCTAGTGCTTAACTAAAAAATTATTGCAGATGCGAAAAAATAACAGGCGGATCAGACTTATTATTTTATTGGCGCTATTCGTTGGGTGCTATTTTTTTTATCAAAATTTTTTAATTGGTAACGACGGTCAACCAATTCAAGATCAAACCTCGGTTACAGATTCTTTAAATAATACTTCAGAAACAAAGATTGTTTCATCAACAGAGAAAAAACAGACAACATTTATTATCGGAGGTGACGTGATGTTTGATCGAAATGTCTGGCATCACTATAAAGATAAGGGGATCGAGCAAGTTTTTTCCGGTCTCGGCGCCGATTTTTTTGCCGATTATGATCTATCGCTGATCAATCTCGAAGGACCGATCAGCAGTGTCCCGATCAATGACGATTGGCAATCGGGAAGCATGAGTTTTAATTTTCCGCCGACAACGATTACCGCTTTAAAATATGTTGGTGTTAAAGCGGTCTCTCTAGCGAATAATCATACTTCAAACGCCGGCGAGATTGGTTTTGCTAATACGAAGAAAGTTCTTTCCGAATCCGGAATAAACTATTTTGGTCGCCAGTCCGGATTTCTACCGACAGAAGATGTCTTGCGGATCGATGCCAAAATTCCGCTTTCGGTGATTGCTGTCGATGCCTTAGCGGGATACGATCAAGAACTATTGATTCAAACTATTAATATGGAAAAAACCGCCGACCGTTTCGTTATCATCATCCCGCACTGGGGAACCGAATATCAAAGTGTCCACAACAGTAACCAGGAATCTCTGGCAAAAAAATGGATCGTTGCCGGCGCCGAATTGATTGTCGGTTCTCATCCTCACGTTGTCGAGGATTATCAACTGCTCAACGGTGTGCCGGTGATTTACTCGCTTGGTAATCTGGTTTTTGATCAATATTTTTCCGAAGAAACTCAGGAGGGGCTGATCATCAAGGGGGAGATTAATGAGGAAGCTATCAAAATTGAGTTTTTGCCGGTAATCGAAAAGGTATCAATTCCTTGCTTGGCGACCGGTGATCGGAAAGCGGGGATTTTAAAAACTTTAAAAATTGAAAATGAAGTTGTTGTTATTGACCGGGTAAAGGCTGAACAGTAGATCTAAATAGACAAAAAAAGTAAAAATCAGACTCAAAAATAATTGTCAAATACAATTCAGTGGCGAATTTATTTGACTAGCTTTGTGTTTTCTGATAACTATAGATTGACGACCCCACTCGGCGCGGAGACTGGTGTCTTGGGGATGAAAGTGGTAGTAGATCGCCGAGTGGGGTAATCCACATTGGCGGGCGAGCCCAGGACCGGGCAAACCCGAGAAGGGGGAGCAGCCAATGATTGTGCTCTTGGCTGTGCGGATCGCCATCTAGGAGCCGTGCCTCCGGCCCTCCTTTTCGGGGGGCTAGCCCGGACAACCGGGCTAAAAGTGGCGATCGGTCGTCCTCACGTCCTGCTCCGACACCGTTGGAGCAGGACAATTTCTTTTATCAGGTGTCAGAACCAAAAATACTCACAACTTTTTTGTTCTTTTAATTATTCCTTTTTATTTATTATAGATCCAAAGAGATCAGAAAGTTCTAAAAAACTGAAGCTAAAAGGTTCACTTTGAATGCGGTCGCATTAGAAGTGAACCTTTTTGTAGCTGTTTCCTGTTTTTTAGAAAAGTTATTTTTTCTAAAAATCGAAGTTTCTGCTTATTCTGCTTATAATCTATGATTTGTCTCACTATATTCTATATTCTAAATTCTATATTCTACATTCTAGACTCTAGACTCTATTATTCTCTCTTTAGGCTACTATTTTATTTGTTGACTTGATACAATCTGGCTATGGAAAAACTGGTTTTAATTGATGGCAACGCAATTATTCACCGAGCATACCACTCGATGCCAAAAAATCTATCCAGTCGCGGTGAATTGACAAACGCTGTTTATGGCTTCGCTTTGACCTTGATCAGGGTGATTGAGGACCTGAAGCCAAAATACTTGGTTTGTTCTTTTGATTTAGCCGGTCCAACTTTTCGTCATGAAAAGTATGAAAAATATAAAGCGACTCGAGTCAAAGCCGATCAAGAGCTTTATGATCAGATCCCGCGTGTCCGCCAACTGATTGAAATTATGGAGATCAAAATTTTTGAGCAATCCGGTTTTGAGGCTGATGATCTGATCGGAACGGTGATTAAAAAAGTTGACAAAAAAGCGGTTAGCGCCTACATCGTTACCGGTGACAAGGATGCTTATCAACTATTAAACCACCAGGTTTTTATTTATGATTTAAAAAGTCGGCCGGGCGATCCGCGGATTGTTAATGAAGAAACCGTTATCAAAAAATATGCTCTCAAACCGAAAGATTTTGTTGACCTTAAAGCCCTCGCCGGCGACTCTTCGGACAATATCCCCGGAGTCCCAGGGATTGGCGACAAAACCGCAACCGAGCTAATCAAGAAATTTGGTAATCTCGATCAGATCTACCAAAAAATTGAAAATGGTCAAACCGAGGAGATTAAGCCGCGAATTGTCGAATTGCTTAAAAAATATAAAGACCAGGCATATCTTTCACGCGAGCTTGGTCAGATCCATCCTGATGTCAAAATTGATTTCAATCTTGAAGATTGCCGTTTTGGCGACTATGATAAGGATAAGTTAAAAGATTTTTTTCTTGATCTAAACTTTCGATCGTTAGTTACTCGTTTTGCTAAGGATAGAATTGAAGAAAAACCGGCGACAACCGTCCAAAAACAGGATCAGCAACTTAAACTACTATAATATGTGGCAAGCAATCAAAAAAACCGCTAAATCACCAAGGATTACCGATGCCGAGATTCGGGCTCAAGTTGAGCCGGTTTTACGGGAGATTGAAAAAAACGGAATTTTAATCGATCTTTCGAAAATCGAACTTTTGAGTAAAGATGTTGGAAAACAGATCAAAAAGCTAGAAAAAGAGATTCTATCTGATCTTCGGACAAAAATTAATCTCGATTCGCCTTCCCAATTAAGTGATATTCTCTTTAAAAAATTAAAATTGCCAACGGCTGACCTGAAAAAAACTCAAAGCGGTTTTTCAACTGCCGCCGGTGAACTCTACAAGATTAAAAATTCCCATCCGGCGATTCCGAAAATTTTAAAATACCGCGAGTTTTCAAAGTTAAAATCGACCTATCTCTTGCCGCTACCGAAATTAATCGCTCCCGATGGTCGTCTCCATACACATTATACTCAAGATGCTCGAACCGGACGAATCACTTCAAAAGATCCGAATCTGCAGAATATTCCGATTAAGGGCAGTTACGGCGAAGCAATTCGAAAGACATTTATTGCCCCCAGAGATAAAATTCTGATCGCCGCCGATTATTCACAAATTGAGCTTCGGATTATTGCCGCCGTTGCCGGTGATCGGCATATGACCGAAGCCTTTGTCAATAATCGCGATGTCCATGCGGAAACTGCCGCTCTGGTTTTCCACAAGGAAGTCAACCAAGTAACCGCCAGCGAGCGGCGTTTTGCGAAAACAATTAATTTCGGCGTTCTCTACGGGATGACTCCCTTCGGTCTATCGCAGGCATTAAATATTTCTCAAGAAGAGGCAAACCGCTACATCTTTGAATATTTCCATGCTCATCAGGGGATCAAAGAATACATCGAAGAGACCATTTTTCAAGCCAGAAAACGGGGCTTTGTAGAAACTTTATTCGGTTTTAAGCGAGTTTTAGAAAATATCACGGCTGATAATCGAGTTGCTCGGGAAGCAGACGAGCGAATGGCGGTGAACACACCAATTCAAGGAACGGCGGCCGAGATATTAAAACTGGCGATGATAAATTTGTCAAAAGAGTTAAAAAAATTTCGCGAATCAAAATTAATTCTAACAATTCACGATGAGCTGGTTGTTGAATGCAGAAAATCAGACTTTTTGGAGGTAACAAAACTGATAACACAAATCATGGAAGAAGTGGTAAACCTGCCAATTCCAATAAAAGTTGAGGTTAAAAGCGGGAATAATTTGGCTGAAGCCAAATAACTATGACCTATTTTTTTTACGGTGAAGACGAGTGGGGGCTTAAAGAGGCGATTGACAAATTAGTTGCCCGTTTTGGCGAAAAAAATTCAACCGACCTTGACGTTACCTATATCGATGGCAGTAATCTGTCAGCGGAAACTTTAAAAACAGAAAAAATGACTGTCGGGTTTTTTCAAGACAAACGTTTGATTATTATTGAAGACCTTTTCGCCAATCGAAAATCAACCGAAGTCGAGAAAATTGTCGAGGTTCTGGCGGAGAAAGAAGATAAAACAATTACTGTTGTTGTTGAATATAAAAAAATTGATCGCCGGACAGCTCTTTTTAAGAGCCTGATTAAAAAAACTAGTCACAAAGAGTACTCTTCGCCCTCCGATGTCGAGATAGTAAAACGAATCCAAGAACGAGTAATGTTTCGAAATTCAAAAATCTCGCCAAAGGTTGCAAACGGATTAGCCCGAATTTTGCAAGGCGATACGTTAAGATTGAAAAACGAGGTTGATAAACTGGCGACATTTCGTTTTGGAGAGGAAATCCGACAGGAAGATGTCGAAGAGCTGGTGATTGCCGACCTGAATCCAAATATTTTTTATCTCACTGAACAGTTATCGCGACGAAATTTTCAATCATCAATTAAAAGTTTTTATCAATTATCTACTGCCGGAGTTAATGAAAACTACATTCTCACAATGATTATTTGGCAATTTCGCCAATTGCTAATTATTCGTGACCTTTTAGATCATGGACAAAGAACTGCCCAAGGGAGCGGAATTTCTCCTTTTGTTTTTAATAAGTCATTACCAATTGCTCAAAGCTATCGTTTTTCGGAATTAAAAAAGATATATCAACTTCTTCTTGAGTGCGATTATGCAATGAAAACCGGTGTTCTACCGACCGAATTTGCTCTAAAAATTCTTGCGGCCAAAATCTGTTACTGATAGAATGGAATTGCTTGGCAAGTGGGTAGATCACCAGATTTTTGATCGTTTGTTTGCTTTTGAGATTTAATTTGAGAAGGGAATGACTTTAGAAACGGCTCGTAAAGTAATAAAACTTTTCAATATCTATCCGCGAAAGATGTTTTTTTTCGCGCTGGTTTTTCTTTGTTGTGCCATCGGTTTTTTCTATTGGCGGCAAAATCTGATTTTAGCCGACCAAGCGATCGACACCCCAGACCTTTCGAACTCGGAAACAGTCGAAATTTCACTTGAAGTTTCAAAAAATGGTCAGGTCTATCAAGGCAATCAGCAGGTCGGCAAAGTCTCTTTAGTCGAGGGTCGCGATGAATTTCGAAAAATAATTCTTGATCAACCGGGAAGTAGCTTGGATGGATTGAACGTCTATTTGACCTTGCCCTCGGCAGTTGCTGGCCAGTCAGAGTCAAAAATCCTGGCGATCCATGGGGTCGAGAATAGCAAAACCGAGGTCATTGATAACCGCCACTTGTTTTTTACCGCTTCCGGTATTGGTCCCCAAGCGGAAATTAGTATTGTTACCAAGATGCCGAAAGGAACAATTAACTACCCGTTTCTCGAAGATCTAAAGAACTCCTTTTCCGCTTTAGGCTTCAGCTTTTGGCTGATAGTTGCAATTATTCTCCCGCTCCTGTTGCTGGTTATTCTTTTGCACATCATTTTCCGAGAACTTCGATCAGGGATCGAAATCCCGAAAGAACCAATTGCCGAACCGCCGATGGTCCTACCGCCGGCAATAGTCGGCGTAATCGTCAAGCAAAAAATCGGACCGCGAGAGATTGCCGCTACTTTGATCGATCTGGCGATTCGTGGTGATATTGTGATTGTCGATCGTGAACGGGGCTTTACGTTCGGCAAGAATAAACTCGAACCCTCGCTAATCGGCTATGAGAAAATTCTTTTGGGAAAGATATTTAGAAATTCAATTTCTGCCGATCAAAAAGAAATTGAAGGACGAATAAATAAATATCTTTACAGTAAAAAAATCTCCGCTTTCTACTATTTGATTCAAGCGTTAGCGATTCGAATGGGCTATCTGAAAAGTAATTATCGGAAAGTTAAAAATAATTATTCGATTATTGGTATTTTCGGTTTTTTGATCGGGCTAGTTGGCCTTTTACTAACAGTCTTTTCAATTAATAACGGTCCGTCTTACTCTATCTTTTTCTGGATCGGGATGATTTTAACTTCGGTGGTAATCTTTGCTCTGGCTGACTATATACCATCGAGAACCGACGTTGGGCGGGCGGAGGCCGCTAACTGGTTGGCATTCAAAAAATATCTTAGCGATCCCAAGCCGGTTGAGTTCGAAGAACAAAATTACGATTTATTTAACCGCTATCTTCCGCTCGCAATTGTTCTTGAGTGCGAGGTCGCTTGGGCGCAGAGATTTGCTAAACACAATTTTATTTTGCCGGAATGGTTTGTCACCGAGAAACGGGGAGTTGGTCTCGAAGATTTTTGTTTACTCCTTTTTCCGATTGTTTCTTACGTCGGTCGTAATCTCGACACTTTAAGAAGACCGGGGATTTGATGACGGCAATCCGAAAAATTATATTTTTTGGCGGTGCCTTTATCGACTTGGCGAAAACAATGATTGTATTGGCGATTTTGGTGATTTTAATTCATTACTTCATCGGAACGGTTTTTGTTGTTAGTGGTGCCAGTATGGAGCCGAGTTTTCAAGACGGACAAATTGTTTGGAGCAACAAAATCGGATATCTTTTAGGAAATCCGAAAAGAGGGGAAAGTGTTGTCGTCTTATACCCCGGCGATCCGGAGAATAAAAAATATATCAAAAGGATTATCGGTTTGCCGAATGAAAAAGTGAAGATAAACAATGGTCGGATTTATATTACCGATGCCTCCGGAGAATGGCCTCTTGCGGAAGATTATCTCGACCAAATTTCAGCGACTTTTCCGGAAGGCAGTTGGCAATTAAAAAACGATGAATATTTTTTGATGGGTGATAATCGTCGGAATTCAAACGATTCGCGTAATTTTGGAGCGGTTGAAAGAAGATTTATTTTTGGAAAAGCAACGACAATTCTCTGGCCGGATTTTAAGAGCGTTAACTAAAAATTATTATCGCCATCTAAAAACCGGTTTTGATCAACCGGTTTTTAGATTCAAAACTCTATTTAGTGCTCTTTTTAGTGGCTTTTTTTGCTTTAGGCTTTTCGGAGGTTTCGGCCTTTTTCACTGCCGCTGCCAACCTTGATTTTAAGCGGCTGGCCTTATTTTTGTGAATATATTTTTTCTTGGCTGCTTTATCCAGCGCCGAATAAGCTTCGCTGACCATTGATTTCAATTCCGACTTTTGTTCGGCGATTGCCAAACGAAGACCTTTGAGTTTATTTTTAACTTCCTGTTTCATCAACAAATTTTCAGCATGGCGACGCTTACTGACTTTCAGTGCTTTTTTGGCAGACTTGGTAATTGGCATGATTTTTAAAAAAATTAATCAATGATAATAAGATTAATCTATCATAAAATATGGTGATTGACAAGTCTTTAAAAATTCGCTAGATTTAAATGTCATAATTTTTTAGTCGCAATCTTTTAACGTCAAATAATAATGGAATTATCACCAAAACAACAATTTGTCGATTTGATAAATCGCTCAACCGCTCCCTTGATTTTAACTCATCAACGTCCGGATGGTGATGCTTTGGGGAGCATGATTGCTCTTTATTTAATATTGAAAAAACTTGGTAAACAAGTAAGCGCAATTTGTGTTGATCCGATTCCACCGGTTTTTTCCTTTTTGCCAGCGACAGAAGCGATTCAAAAAGAATTTAGGGCGACTCGAGATTTTGTTATTTCAATCGATGCCTCAACGGTTCTACCAGACAAGGTTTTCTATAAGGTTGAAGAAAATAAGCTCAATATTGTTATCACTCCAAAAACCGGTCGCTACAATCAACAGATGGTCAGTTTCTCCGACGGAGGATTCCAAAACGATCTGATAATTGTTCTTGATTCAACCGACCCTGATCGTTTAGGGATCTCTTTTGAAGCCAATCCAGACCTTTTTTATGAAAACCCGGTAATCAATATCGATCACCATGTCGGCAATGACTATTTTGGCAAGATTAATCTTGTTGACTTGACGGCAACTTCGACTTCCGAGATTTTAGTTTCCCTAATCGAAGCATTGGGTCAGAAGTTTGATGACGACACGGCAACCGCCCTTTTGTGCGGAATTACGACTGATACCGGTTCTTTTCAAAATGCTAATACGACACCAAAATCGTTAACGATTGCCGCGCAACTGGTGGCGGCCGGTGCCCGTCAGCAGGAGATTGTTAAAAATATTTACAAAACCCGATCGCTGGAAACATTGAAGCTTTGGGGGTTGACGCTTTCTGGAATGCAACTCGAAAACCGAGAAAAATTTGTTTGGTCGGCACTTTCTAAAAGCGATTTTCAGTCGGTCGGAGCGGCTGTTGAAGATGCCAATGGAGTTATTGACGAACTCTTAAAAACAACCTCCGGTGTCGATTTTGCTTTACTTTTGACAGAGCGCGAAAATGATTTACATGGATCATTAAGATCGATTGCCAAAGGAGTCGATGTCTCGCAAATTGCAAAAATTTTCGGCGGTGGCGGCCATGTTTTAGCATCTGCCTTCCAGATTGAAAAGACCAATCTTGCCAATTCGCAAGCAATGGTTATCGAGAAGATCAAAAACCATCTTTCAAATACCAACAGCCCTGACAACTCCGAAGAAAAGATTACTCAATTTAAAACCCCGACTAATCTTGATACGGTTGAACTGCCGACTGTTGAAAAAGATACCGAAGAGCAACCGCCAAAGTGGTAGAATCGCTATTTTTAATTTAAATTTTGTTCTATAATAAACCAGAAGTTACTGGGGATGATTGATGGCAAAAAAAATTGCTAAAGTCTATTCAGCCGCAACTTTTGGTCTTGAAGCTCATGAGGTTGAAGTTGAAGTTGATCTTGGCGCCGGTTTGGCCTCTTTTTTGATTGTCGGGTTGCCCGATAAAGCGATCGACGAGGCTCGCGAGCGAGTACGAAGCGCAATTAAAAACTCCGATTTCAATTTTCCCGATCATCGATTAACAGTAAATTTGGCGCCGGCCGATATCAAAAAAGAAGGACCGGCGTATGATCTTCCAATCGCCATCGGAATTTTGATCGCCGGCGGGCAGGTTCCTCGGATAGAAAAAGAAGAAAGTTTTTTTATTGGTGAGCTCTCGTTAAACGGTGAAATTCGTCGGGTCAATGGGATTTTGCCAATCGTTATCATGGCGAAAGAGCATCATTTCACAAAGATCTACCTTCCGGAAGAAAATCTCCTTGAAGCTTCAATCATCGACGGCATCGAAATTTATCCGGTAAAAAGTTTAGAACAATTGGTCGCTCATCTTCGATCAGAGAAGCTTATTGAGCCGGTTATCGAGCGAATCGATCTTCGAAAGATTGTCGATCAGGAGATTTTTGAAGATGATTTTTTGGACATTTCCGGTCAAGAACAGGCAAAACGGGCAATGGAGATCGCCGCCGCTGGTGGTCACAATATTTTACTCTCTGGTCCCCCGGGGAGCGGCAAGACTTTATTAGCAAAAAGTTTTGCCTCTATCCTGCCGAAGCTTGATTATCAAGAAATGATCGAGATTACAAAAATCTACAGTATTGCCGGTTTACTGAAGGAAACTTTGATCAAAAATCGACCGATTCGATCGCCTCATCACACAACTTCAAATATTGCTCTGATCGGCGGTGGCCAATATCCGCGTCCGGGCGAGATTTCTTTGTCTCACCGCGGAGTTCTCTTTTTGGACGAGTTTCCGGAGTTTCAAAGATCGGTTATTGAAGCTTTGCGCCAGCCGCTCGAAGACGGCGTAGTAACAGTTTCCCGTGCTCAAGGGAGTTTGACCTTTCCGGCAGAATTCATTTTGGTTGCCGCTCAAAATCCTTGTCCTTGCGGTTATTTAACCGACCCCGATCGGGAATGTCTTTGCACACCGACGCAAATTATTCGTTATCAGAAAAAGATCTCTGGCCCGATGCTTGACCGGATTGATATTCATATCGAAGTCCCTAGACTCAAATTTGAAAAATTGGAATCACCAAACAAATGCGAAAGTTCGGCGGAAATTCGAAAACGAGTTGTCACTGCTCGGGAGCGACAGAAAAAACGTTTTCAAGGTAAAATTAAAAGCAATTCGTTGATGCGAGCGAAAGATATTAAACACTTTTGCCGGATCGATGACCAAGCGCGAGAGGTTTTAAAGAATGCGGTCAGCCGGTATTCCTTGTCGGCTCGCTCATATCACAAAATCATTAAAATCGCTCAAACGATCGCCGATCTTGGTGGTCAGGAGATAATTTCTGCGTCACAAATCGCCGAAGCTCTTCAATATCGGCCCAAAGAGCGGAATTATTAGATCTTTAAATTTAATAGTTGATAAATCCAGTCGCCGAAAGCGGTTAGGAAGTCGGTTGTCGAGTTTAGAATTGTAACTCCGGTAAGAATTACCAGCAAAATCGCAATCCAGGTCAGACTGTGGACAACGTCTCGTTTTGCCGTTCGATATTTATCGGGTACCGGCGTTTCGTTTTGCGAATTTTTATCCTCGCTGACGGGATTTTTAACGACCGGATTAGTGCTAGTCTGGTTAACCGTCGATTTCTCTTCAGCCAGCTTTTCTTCAAGTTTTTGGCTTAGGCTTTTTTTAAATTTCTTTTTCTTTTTCGACATATTGTTCTTTAATTATTTTGGAGGTCTCGACCGGAATTGAACCGGTGTAAACGGTTTTGCAGACCGCTGCGTAACCACTCCGCCACGAGACCACTTCAGAGGACAGACAGACCGCTGCGTAACCACTCCGCCACGATCCCACTTGATTATCATCACAATAGCAGAGATTGGGACGGTTTTAAAGATTTAAAATTTCTTTAAGAAAAGAAAAAAGCGCCGATCATACAGACTCGGCGCTCGGGTTGTGGTGAATCAGTGATGGGGCTAGCCCATCGTGACCTTCATCACCTCGGAGAGGTAGCTCCAGAGATTGCGCTCAACGATCCGCCGGCAGATGTCGAGATAGCGAGCCTCCGTGTCTTCGATCACTTCCGCTGGCACGGTCAAGTTAGCGACGAAGGCCTGGTGCTCCTCTGTCTCGGGGTCGAGGTTCTGGATGCCGGTACCCCAGGGTGTCGCGACTCCGCGGCCCCAGACTCTCACCGGCTCCTTGTCGTAGAAGATGGGGTCGCGCCCTTCGGCGATGGCCGCCTTCAGGTCGTCTGGTGTGGTGTACCGCGATGAGTCTGGCGTCAGAACCTCGTCCACGAGATTGCCATCCTCGTCGTTCTCGAACTTTGTGTCGAGGACGAGCAGCCCGCGTGCCGCAGCGTGGTCGTACGCTCGCTTGTACAGGTCGAGATCCATCATCGAGATCATCATGCCGGCATCGCCCGTTGCTTCGGTGTATTCGGCGACACTGACCGCCAGGTCGTGTCCGCTCTCGGCTTTGGTTGTCGGAGTGAACAGCGGTTGCTTGAGCATCTGCCACTTGGACAGCCCGGCCGGCAGTTGGATGCCAGCTACCGTACTGTCCTTCTGGTATTGCTTCCAGACAGATCCGCCGATGTGACCACGGAAGATCATCTCCCACGGCCAGATCTTGCCTCTCTTGATCAGCAGCGTCCTCTCGAGAGGCAGCCGTGCGACATCTTCCATCTTCCAGCCGGCGGCGATCCAGCGCTCTGGTTCCGCGCCCCAGGCCAGCAGGTGATTTGGAACATCCGGGAACACCTTGGTCAGCCAGTAGTGCGTGAGAGCGACGAGGACGATGCCCTTGTTCTGAACGAAGCAGGGTAATACGAAGTCGAAGATCGAGAGCCTGTCGCTCCGGATCATCAGAAGCTGGTCGGGCTTGCCGGGTACTGTGTACAGCTCTCCGACCTTGCCCTGATAGAGTAACGCATACCCCAGGGCCAGAAGCCTGGTCATAGCGTCACTCTTTGCAACGACAGCGGGAATCTTGGCCATTGTAGCACTTCCTATCAATTGTAGTTTCCCGACATACGTCGGGGGTGATCGGTGTTACACTGTCCCCTTGGCCATCGAGCGTACTTCGTCCCAGGGAATCCGGCGCTGGCGGTAGCTCTTCTCGGGTACGGTGATTGTCCCAAGGTCTTCCGAAACCGCGAAACGGCAGGCATCGGCGAAGCCGTCGGCTCCAAAGAAGCCGTTGTAGATGACCTGGGTCTCGGGGACCTGAGTGATTGAACCTACAGCCGTCCTGTTGTCCACATCGTTCTCACCTTCGAAGGCTACACCGATGATTCGGACGCTGCCGTCCTTGAGCGTGTTACGCAGGTAGGCATCTACGGTACCGGTCAGGTGATTAGCCTTACCAGCACCGATGATGACAACGTCGGGCTTGCGAACAGCGTTGTGAAACTCACGGGCCAGAGCGATGGTGTCGTCAGTCATCCGGTGGATACTGCTGACGATGACGCAGCCCTGGTACAACTCGATCTGCCCGGCAGTCAAAGCCTCATCCAGAACATCGACGCCGGCGCTGAACTGCTTCCTGATGTCTGACTCAGAACCTACAACTCCTGCGACCAGCCTGGGTACCATTGTGGCATCTCCTGTTGTCATGATCGTTAGGCGAGTTGGCTACGCCAGTAGCTCGCCACTTCGATGGCTCGAGCGGCTGCCCGCCCGGTGTATTCGGCGGGGTTCGACAGGATGCACCTCTGCTCGTCCGTCAGCATCTGGCGGTAGTCGTCGAGATCAGCGTTCTCGGCGAACACCTCACTCAATGACTTGCCGGTTGCGTCGGACAGCAGAGTCATCTGCTTCACGGCTTCATGCGCGTCGGGATGTCCGAAGCTTGCCAAGATGAGATACATCGGCTCAGCCAGAACGCCGCCCTGGGATTTGGCCAGGTTGGCATCGAGATTGCCGTGATCCACCCGGAGCTTCTTCATGGTGTGGGTCAGACGCGTGGCGAGCGCTCCCGCATAGGCGATGATCTCCCCGAGAGTACGCCCGGACGCGGAATTGGTAAGATCGCGCTGATGCTCGCTGATCTGGTCCATGTAGATCGTAACCATGCGAGGCATGACGATCTTCCAGATGCTCTTGGCGTTCTCGAAGTTGATCGGGTTGCGTTTCTGTGGCATGGTAGACGATCCGACTTGGTCGCTCTTAAACTCCTCGCCAACCTCTCCGATCTCCGTTCGTTGCAGATTGCGCATGTCGTCGACCAAGTTGGCCATGACACCGCAGGCCACAATGATCTCGGAGATCATCCGAACCATCGGCTCGGGTTGGACGATCTGGGTTGAATGGTTGAGAGGCTTGAGTCCCAGTTCACTCAAAACCTCCGCTTCGAACTGACGCGGGTCGTCGAAGAAAAGCGAGCTGGCGTTGTAGGCTCCAACAGCTCCGGAAAACTTCCCCGGAAGCTGATCGGCCCGTTGGCGCAGCTCAACGATGGAGGTGCCAAGGCGATCGACATACTCTGCCATGGCGAAACCAAAAGTGATGGGCACAGCGTGCTGGCCGTGGGTGCGCCCGATCTGCGGGGTGTTGGCCTCTCGCTCTGTGATCCCGATCAGGATAGACTCGAGATCCATAAGCGCAGGCACCAACACGTGCAGAACGGCGTCCCTGTAACGGCAAGCGTTCGCGGTGTCCACGATGTCGTAGGAGGTGGCGCCAAGATGGACGAACGGACGTGCCTTATCGGACACGCCTCGCTGGATACAATTGACCATCGCACGAATGTCGTGCTTGGTCTTGTCTTCCTCGGCGTATACTTCCTCGGTGGTGACTTGGGCGCAAGCTGCCGCAACCTCATCAACGACGCTCTGATTACAGAGCCCCCGTCGACAAAGAACGGTAACCAACGCCAGCTCCACCCGCAGCTTGTAGCGGGTGAAAGCGTCTTCAGACAGCATCTCAGCCAGTTTCTCATTCCAGTATCGGAAATCGATCGGCGAAATGCAGTCATACGGTCTGCTTACTCTACTCAAACTCGATCCCTTCCTTCCTTTGTGTAATGTGCGAAATAACAAAAAACAAAGAGGGTGACCGCCATCCTCCTTACTCGTTTTTTATTTCATCGAGAGTCTAACATACAATTACAAAAAAAGGAACCGCATCTAGGCTTTTAAACCGTTACGGAATCCTCAACTTTTACTATTATAAATATATAATCGTAATAACTTTTGATTATGGAGCGGGAAACGGGACTTGAACCCGCGACCTCATCCTTGGCAAGGACGCGCTCTACCACTGAGCTACTCCCGCAAAAACCTAGGAAAAATATAACAAAAAAGTCAGCTTGTGTAAAGTCGATTTTTCTTGTATATTTTAGATTATAATTCAAAATGGCAGGTCAAAATGCTAAAAATTCTACAGATTTCGCAAATAGTCTTGTCGGCGCTGGTGGTCCTTTTTATTCTTTTGCAACAGCGCGGAAGCGGTTTGGGTTCGGCTTTTGGTGGCGGGAGTACCGCTTTTCGAAGTCGACGGGGGATTGAAAAATTTCTTTTTAATGCTACAATTGTGGTCGCAACTCTTTTCGTCCTAGTTTCCCTCGCGGTTGTCTTCTGGGACAAATAGAGTCAATTTATGAAAAAAAGTATCAAGGGGCAACAACTCTGGTTTCGCTTGAAACAACTTTATAAGATACTGGCTGGTTTTTTAAAGGGCACTTTTCTCCGCCTTTTTCTTTTGTGTCGGTTAATGGACCGAAGGGAAAAGCTAGTTTTGGCTTTTCTTTTGGTAACATTTTTTTTAACCCTGATCATTAAAACCAGAGCCTATTATTGTCAACTGACGACGGAAGTTCCGGCTGAAGGCGGGATATATTCAGAAGCGCTTGTTGGTCAGCCTAAATATATTAATCCGATCCTTGCAGTCTCCGAAGGCGACAAAACTTTATGCAACCTAATTTATGCCGGCTTGCTTTCTCTCGATAATCAGAACCAAGCAAATTTAGAGCTTGCCGATTCTTATCAAATCTCTGAAGATAAGAAAAGCTATATTTTCCACCTGAAGCCAAATCTCGTCTGGCACGATAATAAACCGTTCTCCGCTGAAGATGTCGCTTACACGATCTATATGATCAAAGATCCGGCGCAAAAAAGTCCACTCTATTCGAATTTTAAAGATGTTGAAATCGAAATTATTGATAACCTGACGATCAAATTCAATTTGGTCAATCCTTATGGACCATTCCTGACAAGTTTGAATTTTGGTATTGTCCCGGCCGGAAAAACACTCTCGGAATTAAATACAAAACCGATCGGTCTTGGAGCTTACCATTATGTAAGCTCGCAAACGAAGAATTCAAGGGTCGAAAAGGTTATTTTGGAGCGTTTTGAGCAATATTTTGGCAAAAAACCATATTTGCATCGAGTCGAATTCGGCTATTACAACAGTTATGATGATGCAAAAAATCTTTTTGAGCAAGAAGAGTATGGTGCCTTCCCTTACGATTTTAATCGAGTCAACGCCGATCTTAAAAGTTACAATACTTCGGCAAAAATTCTGCTTCTTTTTAACCTTCGTCAAGAACCTTTTAGCAATAAAGATTTTCGTTTAGCTTTGAAGAATAATCAAAAATTAGAGAATCAGCAGTCATTTAAAATTATTGTCATTGACAATCCGGAGTTGGTAACTGCCGCCGATCAATTCAAAGAGCGGGTTGCCGAATATAATTTTAAGGTTGAAGTTGTTGTCCTAAAAGAAAATGATTATAAGGAAAAAATAAATCGGCGAGATTACCAAGCTTTAGTTATCGGCATTGACTTTGGTCATGATTTCGACCCTTATCCGCTTTGGCATTCGTCGCAGATCGAATCGGGAATGAATTTGTCCGGATTCGCCAATAAAGAAAGCGACATTATTTTAGAAGATGCTCGACTGATCAATGATCCGGTTGCCCGCCAAGAAAAGTATGATCAATTTAGCCAAATAGTCGAAAATGAAGCTTTACAGATTCAGCTTTCAGAGAAAAAATTTTATTTGAGTATTGATCGAAAGTATAAAAATGTTGCCCTTGACGGGGCATTGACCGCTGCTGAACATTTAAAAAACATCAACAATTGGTATATTAAAACCAAACGAGTCAGAAAATAAGCCCATGTGGTGAAATTGGTAGACACGCTACGTTCAGAGCGTAGTGATCGCAAGATCATGTCGGTTCAAATCCGGCCATGGGCACCATTTCAAATTGACTTTTAAGGCAAAAATTGTTAGTTTTATAATAAATGCCGGATTAGCTCAGTGGTAGAGCAGTGGACTGAAAATCCTCGTGTCCCCAGTTCAATTCTGGGATCCGGCACCATTTTTCTGAAGTTTTCTTCAGCGTTTTCGGTTTTGGGCAGGTGGTGAAATTGGTATACACGCTACCTTGAGGTGGTAGTGGGAGCAATCCCGTGCAGGTTCAAGTCCTGTTCTGCCCACCACCCCACGTTGCCCCGAAGGGGCTATGCGGGGTGTCCCGCGTAGGTTTACCGAAGTGGGACTATAATCTTCCCCACGTCGTTCGCCTTAGGCGGACTATGCGGATTTTATCTTGGTTCACTAAGGACGGTTAGCTCAGTTGGCTAGAGCGTCTCGTTTACACCGAGAGGGCCGCTGGTTCGAGTCCAGCACCGTCCACCACCCCACGTCGTCCGCCAAAGGCGGACTATGCGGGGTGTCCCGCGAAGGTTTACCGAAGTGGGACTATAATCTTCCCATCCTTCGCCAAGGCTACGGATGGCAAGCCACATCGCCAAGGCTATCCTCCTTTGCTCTTTGAGTTCTGGAGGACACGGCGGATGGCGTTAACAACTGGACTACTGAACATCAATTTATTAATAACCTTTCAATTTAAAGATGGATTTCGATAAATTGACTTCAAAAGATTTTTGGCTTTCGATTCCCAAAGAAAGCAGTTTTAGTGATCTAAAAATCTCTTTAATTATTTTCGGTATCCTGGCAATGATCGGTTTGCTGACCCTTTTTAACCATTATCTCTATAAAAAAATGCGCCAAAAATTTGCGACTTTCTTTCTAACGACTGGACTTTTGGGCGTATTTTTGTTACTCTTACGCTTAGAGAGAATTAATTTTTTCTCCAGTCGACTGGTTTTCTTGATTTTTTCTTTAGTCATGATCGTTTGGATGGGAGTTCTTTTTACTTATTTGATCGTCCAAATGCCAAAAGAAGTTGAGAACGCTCGGCGTTATCAAAAGTTCTCTGCATATTTACCGAAGAAGAAACGAAAAGAATAGTTTTTCCCGATAAATACAAAGTACTTATCGAGATTGAGCTATTCCGCAAAACGGAATCGAAAGGAATTTGGAACAATGACAAAAAAGGTTGATGAAGCGGAGAAAAACCCAAAAAAGACGGTAAAATCTCCAGTCAAAGAGGAAAAAAAGAAAAAAACGATCAAGGTCGATGAACTTGAGGAAAAAGAAGCGCCGAAAAGTGAATTTGAAAAAATTATTGACGATCTCGGTGACGATGTTTACCCACTAAAAGTTGGTGAACTTAAGGAAGTAACGGTTCTGGCGGTTACTCGAAACAAAATTTGGGTCGATGTTGCCGGAATTTCTCTTGGATTTATTCCGGAGAAAGAAATGTCCGATGTTACCGAAACAAAGGTTGGCGATAAAATTTTGGCCTACGTGATTTCGCTGGAAAATGACGAGGGAAATGTTGTTCTCTCTTTGAAACGAGCCGATCGCGAGCGCTATTGGTTTGATTTGGAAAAGAAGATGAAGGATAATGAGTCCCTAACGATCAAAATTACCGAGGCCAATAAGGGCGGCTTAATCGCCGAGTATGCCGGAATCCAAGGATTTCTACCGGTTTCTCAATTAACACCGGAGCATTATCCTCGGGTTCAAGGGGGTGATCGCGACGAAATACTAAATCGCCTAAGCAGTCTAATCGGTGAAGTTTTGCAAGTCAAAGTAATCACTTGTGAGCGCGAGAGCGGAAAACTGATACTTTCCGAGAAATCGGCTCAAGAAAACGAAACCAAAGATAAACTGTCGCAAATTAAGGTGGGCCAAAAATTATCCGGAAAGATCACCGGAATCGTTGATTTTGGTCTCTTTGTTTCCTTGGGCGAAGGAATTGAAGGATTAGTTCATATCTCGGAAATTTCTTGGGGGCGAGTTTCTGATATCAATAAGCACTATCGCGTCGGCGACACTCTCGAGGTAATTGTAATTAGCAACGATGGCAACAAGGTTTCCCTCTCGGCGAAACGGTTGACGCCTGATCCTTGGGAAGAGTCAATCAAAGGTCTTAAGGTCGGGCAAACGGTTAGTGGTGAAATAACCAAGATTACTCCTTTCGGTGCTTTTGTTAATCTCGACAAAGATATTGACGGCTTAGTCCATATTTCCGAGCTTTCGGATGATCATGTTGTCGATCCGGGAAGTGTTGTTAAACTTGGTGAACGCTACAAGTTCAAAATTATCTCGATTGAGGCAGAAAGTCATCGTTTAGGCTTGAGTTTAAAGAAAGATTTGAAAAAGACTGAAGCAGAAACAGCGACTGAAAAATAATTGCGGAGGGTATGTGCAGATAAAAAAAATTAGCGAAGATTTGTTTGAAATGAAGGCTGGCGGCACCCTGGTTAAATTTAATCGCGGTGTTGAGATCGGTGAGATTGAGATTAACCTACCGGGAGAATATGAAATTGGCGGAGTTTTTGTTGAAGCAATTGATAATTTGGGAGAAACGATTTTCTCAATTCAAGCCGAAGGATTAAACATTACATATCTTGGCGCCTTGAAAAAAAATCTGACCGCCGAAGCGATCGACACTCTCGAAAATACCGATGTTCTTCTGATCCCGACCGGTGATCTGGGGACAATCGATTTAAAAATCGCTTCAAAATTAATACAAAAGATTGATCCCAAAGTAGTGATTCCGATTTTTATTCAAAATGAAGACGAATTCTTAAAATCTGAAGGAGAGTCAACGCCCCGCCGAGAAAAAGTTTATAAATTCTCTCCCGGTCAATTGCCGAACGAAGAAGAGCGAGAAGTTGTAATTCTGGAATAATTTTTTTGATTAATAGAGCATTATGAATAAATCTTTGTCTAAAAAATATTCAAAGAGCGCCGATTTTGTTATTAAAAATGATAATTTTTTAATTATCTCTCATATAAAACCAGATGGTGATACAATTGCCGGCGCTCTTGCTCTCAACCTTTTCTTAAAGAAAATCGGAAAAAAATCGACACCGGTATGTCTCGAGAGAGTGCCAAAAGCCTTTAATTTTATGGACTCGATCATAGATTTTCGTCAAGATTTTCTTTTCGGCGATTTTCAAGCGGTGATTTTAGTCGATAATGGAGATCTTAAGCGAACCGGTTTTGATCAGCGGATCAAAGAATATGCCAGAATGAAAAAACCGATTATTAATATTGATCATCACCCACAAAATGATATTTGGAAGATTGCCAAAATTAACTTAACCGATGAAGCGGCCTCATCCTCTTCGGAAATTATCTACCATCTTCTTGAGAAGATCGACTCAAGTTTGATAAATTCGGAAATCGCAACCGCTTTGCTCTGCGGAATTTATACCGATACCGGTGGTTTTAAGCATCCGACAACGAGTTCGGAAACTTTGGAAATTGCCTCAAGACTTTTAAGTGCCGGAGCGAAACTAAAGGAGATTAGCGAAAATTTTTCTGATAAACGTTCATTTCCAACTCTCAAACTTTGGGGAACGGTTTTAAAAAATCTTCGTTTCAAAGAAGATCTTAAGGCAATGATTAGCGTCGTTACTCAACTCGATATTCAATCCGCCGGCGCCGATGACGACGATCTGGCGGGAGTGGTAAATATGATGAATTCTGTTCCCGGACCGGAGTTTGTTTTATTGCTATACGAGACGAAAGATGGTAATATTCGAGGTAGTTTACGAAGCGATTCGACGAAAATAGATCTTTCTCGAATCGCCGGACTTTTCGGCGGAGGCGGTCACAAACGAGCTTCGGGTTTTCTGGTTCCTGGTCGACTTGTGGTTGAAGGTGACTATTTCAATATTGTTTAGTGTTATCAAGCAAGTCTTATTGGGCGAGTGGCGGAATTGGTAGACGCGTTGGACTTAAAATCCAATGATGGTAAAACATCGTGTGGGTTCGATTCCCACCTTGCCCACCAGTCATATCAAAAAAAGAGAGGCGGGTCGAACTCACACTTCGAAAAAAACAGGCAACGGATGATTTTTTGATTATCAATATTTCGCTTGATATACTTTAGCTTGGGAGGCAATGATGAAAAATTGGTTTTTTACTTCAGCATTCTGGGGATTGATCGTTGTAATTATTGGCATTCTCTATTTGACTCGCAATCTTTTTGGTATAGATTTTCCGATCTGGGGGATTATCTGGCCGGTAATAATTATTTTTATCGGACTCTCGATCTTGTTGCCGAAAAGAGATTGCTGTTCTTCGAACCATGAAGCAATTTTCGATGAAGTCGACCATAAAAGCGACCATAATCAGAGGAACTATCGGGCGGTTTTTGGTAGTGGTCGTTTTGACATCAGTAATCTAAAACCGACAACCAATGCGGAATCAATAGAACTTGAAGCGACTTTTGGTTCACTCGAGATTGTAATCAATGATAATCAACCGATAAAAATAATTTCCAATGGAATTTTTGGCGCGGTCAATTTACCATCCGGTCAATCGGCGGCTTTTTCCGAGGTAATTTATACAACGAAGTCGTATGACGACAAAAAAGACCATTTTCTGATTCGAGCTAGAGCAGTCTTTGGCGAGATCAAAATTATTGATAAAAAATAAAGATATTACACAGCAAGCTATCAAAGATGAAGGCTGGTAACAACGGAGGGGTATGATTTTTTTTCGTAAGTTTTTAAGCGCCATTTTATTGATGGTTATCTGGTTCGGAATCGTTTTGGCGGCGATTTTTTTTATTTTTTCAGAAACTCTGACCGCCGAACGAGTCAAAGGGTTTATTGCTTCCGATGATGGTTATGAACAGATTGCAGAAAGCATCAAAAGCCAGATTTACTCGACCCTAGAAAATTCGCCGGTTAATGATCGGGAGAAATTGGTGACAATGGTTACGCCGGAATTTGTTCGCGGAAAGATAGAATTCGCTATTGACCAATATTATAATTGGGCTTCCGGTAAACCGGCAGCAACTTCGATCTCAATTTCCGAATTGAACCAAATTCTACCGGCCGAGCTAAAAATTGATGGAATTGAAATTGATTCCAGTATTGAAGCGAACTTTTCTGACATTGTTTTACCGATGCCGACGCTAGAAGCTCAACCAAGAGTGAACCTTTTTTTCCGCCTAGTTTATGGTGAATATTATTGGATAATTGTTACAGTCGCAATCTTGACAATAATTTTACTTTTGCTCCGATTTTCGGCGCTTGATCGGTTTTTACATCTTTTTTGGATTTTCGCTTGGCCGGCGGTCTCTTTCTTGATACAAGTTTTACTGCTCTTTTATTCAAAGCGCTTTTTAAACGAAGATCTTTATCGGGAGATTTCACCGGAATATGGAGCATTTCTGCTAAAGAAAAGCGATCGTTTGATCAATATTTTAATCGACTGTCATTTAAAAGTCTTCTTTGTACTTGTTGCTTTTTCTCTTATCTCACTGATTATTTATTTAATTATAAAAAAACGTTTTAGCAGAGTTGAATCGCTGGAAAAAGAAAAGCCGAAATTATCACCGTCGGACAATAGCTTCTACGGTTCGATCGGAAAAAGTAGAGAACCAAAATAAATATCGAACCTCGCCAGAGTCTTAAACGTCTTAGATAGGTCTAATCAAATCTAATTTATATTAGATATTTTTAATATAAATACGTTTACCATTGAAATATACGGGGGGAGGGTATATTGTGAAAAGCGGGGGGTATATATGTTGATAACTTTGGAGGTTAGAGGTGAATCAAAAAAAAAGCATCTCCCGACTTCGGCGGATCGAAGGTCAAGTTCGGGGAATTGAAAAAATGTTTATTAGCGGCCGGGAGACTGATGAGATCATTATTCAGCTTCAGGCTTTAAAGAGCGCTGTCGGAAGTTTGCTGATTTCGATTGTGGAAGATAAGTTCACTCTCAATGATTCCGGAAAGTTGGCTTTATCGCCGACAGAAGCGGCAACAATTTTAAAACTTATTCGAGGCTGAAAATATCATTTTTGCGTATCGTCAACTTGTAGCCATTGACAAAGAGTGCAAGAGTTGATACAATGTTGTAATTTCCAGTAAATTAGCAATTAAAAAATGGAGGAAGTTGTGAAAAAGCATGTTGACTACGAAATGTTAACCGCTTTCGAAGCAATCTCAATGTCTTTGGTCGCCGTCATGTCCTTAACTGTCGGCACCATCTACGGTTACGTTTACTTCTAAGCGATAACTAACTCATTAATTAAAAACCCCAAAGTAAAATCTGGGGTTTTTAATTTTGACAAATATTCAAACTAAAAATTTTTCACCCAAGGTTTTTAAGAATGCTATCTTCTACTATATTAATCACATCGGAAGGGTAATAATTCAACAACAGGATATGTACATGATCCACAAATGGAATAATATCTACGAGAATCGACGACAGAGCCAGTAAAAAAGAATCTAACAATAAAAATAAAAAATGAGCGATATTTACGCGATCGCTTATTTTTTGTCACTTTTTCAATATTAAAACGAAAAGATGATCCGAAATTATTATTTTTTTGTTATTTTCATTTTTAAATCAAACTCCAATTTTTTAGAACTAAGAGCCTGTTTAATAACTACTCCTGAAGCGAAAATGAGATAATTTTAGGCGAAAAATGTGAAATATGAGGAAGGATAGCAAGGCTATCTTGACGAGTAGTTCACATTTTATAGCCGAAATTAGCCATTTGCAGACATCGGATGTAGTTATTAGACAGGCTCTAGCATCTTAAAAACCAACACTTCCATCAACAAAACCATTTTGCTATTATATAGGTAGGTCTTTCTGACCGGTTTTAGTATTAGTTGAGGGTCAAAAATGGGAAAAGTTAAAGTTGATGCCAGCCTCTGTGTTGGTTGCCGGTCTTGTGTTGAGAACTTTGGCGAATTATTCGAATTTGATGAAAACGAGAATATTTCCAAAGTTAAAGAAGGGGTGGATTATGAAAAACTCGGTTTAGATAAAGAAGCAATAAAAGGCGTCTGCCCGGCCGGAGCAATTTCTGTTGAGTAAATCGAGGATGGAGGGGAAAAATTAGCGGTAAAACAAATAATTTAACGGTTCTACTTATTCTTTGGTGGTATGGTCAAGGCTTTTTCGGGTTGCTTAAATACTTAAAAGCAATATTTATATATTTGACCGATCTTTTTTCGGTCAAGCTGATTTTTAGAACTCTCTTTATGCCCTGGAAGCGGGATCAGATATCGGCTAAAGGGTTGCCCTTAAACGAGCGCTTTAATATCTGGCTTTTAAACTTGGTTTCTCGATTTGTCGGTTTTGCCGTTAAATCACTTTTTTTTGTTGTTTATTTAATATTTTCCGCCGGTTTGTCGATCGTTTCTCTAGTAGCAATTGTCTTTTGGTTTTTAATGCCACTTTTAGTTGCCGGACTTTTAATTGTTGGATTTTCGCAAATTCTAATTTACCGCAATGCCTAATAAAATCTATCTAAACCCAAAGGAAACTTTAATCTATCGAGCCGCCAGCGCCAAGCGGTATTTTCAAGGTTTTTTTGCTAAAGTAATCAAATTTATTATTTATTTTTTAACAATTGTCGGTATTGTCTATCTAGCGCTTGTCGTTTCAAAAATGATCGAAGTCAATTCATTATATATCGGGTTGGTTCTAATCATTTTTTCCGCCGCTGTTGCCGAAATTGCTATCAACTACTATTATCATGGTTTTTTGCTTCGTTTTAATGAAAAAAATGATTTGAAAAAAGTTGTTGTTGCGGTTGAAGAAGGAGATCAAGTAAATCTCTGGCAGTATTTTTCAATTGATCTTTCAGCGGAGCTTTCCTTAACCGGATTAGATTTTCAGAAAAAATATGATAGCCGTCATTTAATACTAGCGATTATCGATTCGACGGAGGTAATTGAACTCTTGGTCCGTCTTGCATTACCTCATAAAGAAATTTCCCAATTAATTAAAGAGGAAAAATCGGGTAATGGCAACCTTTCCGAAATCTGGCTAAAATCGCTTCAAGTAGCTTCAGCGGAAAATCATCATGCGATTGAAGTCAACGATCTTTTTTTGGCTCTGGCGTTGGCTGATCCGGTTTTGAAAAAGATTATTTTTGATCAGAAAATTGAACCTTCGGATATTGCCAATGTGATTTATTGGCAGTCAAAAGAAAAAAAATTAATTGCCAACTTTCGGAGAGTTTTTGACCCCGATAACCTCTCCTTAACTGGTGGAATCGGTCGTGATTGGGCTTATGGCTATACGATCAATCTGGAGCAATTTTCTCGCGATCTTTCAGAGTTGGTTCGGGCCGGCGGGCTGAATGCCTTAGAACTTGAGGCCAAAGATCGGGAGATCGGTCAAATGGAAGAGGCACTGGCTAGATCTCAAAATCACAATATTGTCATTGTTGGTGATCCGGGGATTGGCAAAAAGACAACTGTCTATGGTTTGGCAAAAAAGATTTATCATGGTAAAACAACTTCAACAATCTCAAATCGTCGAATGCTTGAACTTGATATTGAAGCGATCCTGGCTGGCGCTGAAAACCAAAATCAGATCGTCGAGCGATTGCGGGTTGTTTTTAATGAAGCCGCTTCAGCCGGCAATATCATTCTTTTTATCGATAACATTTCCAGCATCTTTTCTAATGATCAGCAGGTCGGTCGGGTTAATGCTCTCGAAGCGGTCCTCCCTTATCTTGAACAACCAAACATCTACATCATCGGAACGGTGACAACCGAGGATTATCGAAAATATTTTGCTAGCAACCGAACCTTGGTCTCTAGTTTCGTTAAAGTTGAAATGCATGAGCCGAACTTTGATGAAACCATCCGGATAGTTGAAGATGTCCTACCGCAAATTGAGGGTCGATGCAGAGTCATTGTCTCCTATGAAGCGATTAAAGAAGCAGTCAAGCTAACAGACAAGTTAATCCAAAATTTACCACAACCGCAAAAAACGATAAACCTGATCGACCAGGTCGCCAGTAAAAAAGCTTCAAGTGGTGAGAAAATGGTTTTTCCGAAAGACATTGATTTGGTTATAGAAAATCAGACAAATGTTCCGGTTGGCGATCTTGAAAACAATGAAAAGGAAATTTTATTAAACTTGGAAAATTTTCTACACAAGCGGGTTGTCGGTCAAAACGAAGCAATTATCGCGATTGCTAACGCTCTTCGGCGGGCTCGTGCCGGAGTAACCGACAGCAAAAAACCGATCGGCAGTTTTCTCTTTTTAGGACCGACCGGTGTTGGTAAAACCGAAACAACAAAAGCCCTTGCCGAAGCCTATTTTCGATCCGAAGAAGCGATGATTCGCTTTGATATGAGCGAATATCAACAAAAAACCGATCTCTATCGCCTAATCGGTGATCCTAACGACCAAAGCCGCCAAGGTTTGTTGACAGCGGCAATTCGGGAAAAGCCTTTTTCGCTGATTCTTTTTGATGAAATCGAAAAGGCCGATAAAAATATTCTAAATCTTTTTCTCCAGTTATTGGACGAAGGTTTTGTTACCGATGCTTTTGGTCAAAAGGCGGTTTTTTCAAATTCAATCATTATCATGACCTCAAATGCCGGATCGGAATTTATTCGTCAAGCAACCGAAAAAGAACTGGAATATCAAAAGACCCAGAAAATGCTCCTAGATTATGTTCAGGAAAATGATTATTTTCGTCCGGAGTTTTTAAATCGATTTACTCAAGTCGTTGTCTTCAAACCGCTTTCTTTGCCGGAGATCGAGGAAGTTGCTTCTTTATTAATTAAAAAATTGACTAAAAATTTGGAGCAAGAAAAAGGAGTTTTTGTTGAAGTTGAGAAGCCGGCAATTGAAAAATTAGCGCGCGCCGGTTTTGATCCAAAAATGGGTGCTCGTCCGATGCAAAGATCGATTCAGGAACATTTAGAAAATATCTTGGCCAAAAAAATCCTTTCGGGCGAAATCGATCGTGGCGATCGAGTTAAAGTTTCCGCTGTTGATTTGGATATTAAATGATCTCCGGGTATAAATTATTTATTCAAGTTTTTGCTACTTTTTTGCAGTCGCTTTCTTTTCATTAAATAATATTAATAGAAACTTGATATCATCGAAAATATAAAATCAAGACTGGGTGGCTTATTATATCTGGGTAAAATAAATGAATAGAAATCGGTTCAAGATTAATTTTGCGAAGATCAAAAATATTTTTAAAAAGCCTAAAAAAACTCGTTTAGTAGTAGCAATTTTGATCGTTTTTTTTGTGATTTTTTTGGTTGTTACAAGTGATGACCAAAAGGCTTTAGAAAATTATCCGAAAGAGCGAGCGGACGAAATTACTTCCACATTATCGTCGGGCGAGGAAGAAGCTGATGCCAGCAAGGAACAAGAAATATCAGAAGTTCAGTTACAAAAGCCAAAAGCAACACTCCTCGACATTCCATTTGCCTCTCAAGCACCTCTTGGCGACTGGAATCAGCCGTATCAGGACGCTTGCGAGGAAGCATCAATTGTGATGATTAAATATTATAAAAACCGTTTATCGCTCTCAAAAGAGTCGATGAAATTGGAAATCACTCAAGCGGTTGATTGGCAGGTTAAAAACTGGGGTGGCCATCGTGACCTTGATGCAAAAGACACTCTGAAATTTGCCGAGGATTACTTCGGTTTACAGGGGACGATAATTAATCAGCCAACAGCCGAAACGATAAAAGAACAATTAGTTTTAGGAAATCCGGTGATTCTTCCAACTGCTGGTCGAAAATTAAAAAACCCGAACTTTCGCGGGTTGGGACCGATCTATCATATGTTAGTTGTTCGAGGTTATGATGACAAAATCAGTAAATTCATCACCAACGACCCGGGAACTCGAAAGGGAGAACGCTACCTTTACGATTACGATTTATTAATTGCGGCGATATCCGGCCCAGAAGAGGATATGATAAAAGAAATTATCGTCTTTTAACTAATTACTATGAATATAAACCGGCATACCGATCTCGGTCCAATTATAGACCGTCTGTGCCGGTCCGACTCCTAGGCGGATACAACCGTGAGAAACCGGTATCCCAAGATGATTCTCACCCTCTTTATAGCCGTTCGGCCATTCAGGAAGTTCATGAATTCCGTATCCGCCGCCGATACTTTGCCAGTAGGGCATATATAGACCATATTTAGCCGACCAGGCTTTCGGATTTTTGTTATCGATATATCGGGTGCCGGTTGGTGTCGGCATACTCCATTTGCCGCTGGAAATAACAAATTGACCGATCTGATTTTGACCTTCAAAAAGATAGAGCTGTTGATTGGCTAAATCAACATCGATATATTTGCCCGGAAATCGGCCGGGAACAATCCCTTCGTTGGGGAAAATAACCTCATCGGTAAACTGATCGATGGCGACCGAAAGATTGATTGCAACTGATGTTTGTTCGCTTTTTATAAAATCTTCAATTTGTTGGCTGGTAAGATTGCGGTCCAAATGGCGACCATTTGATCCTTCGGAAATTACGGTATTATTCGTGGCGGATATTTTTCGATTGACTTTGGCAATATCATACTTTTTTGCCAAAGTATTGGCGACAAATGAAGAAATTTTATTATTATCGGCAGTTGCCCTGACGACACCATTATCGCCTTTAACAAATGAAATCATTGAACCGATCTGGCTATTTGTTGTCTGATATTGGAATTGATCGGCGGAGAAAGAGATCTTTTTTGAGATTATCTTTTCCGCTTCAACCTTTGCAGTTGCTAAATTACTTTCCGTAATTTCCGGTTCTGAATAAACGGTTTTGGTTATAATTGTGTTCAAAGTATTATTGTCGATTGCCTTGGTTATCTCGGTTATCAGGTGTTCTTTATCAACGGTCATTCCTTTTTTTCCGGCAGTAATCAAAACCGTTGCCCCATTGATACTAATAGTTGCGTCGGTTGCTTTTTGATTTAATTCATTTGATATCTTTTCAATTAAGGCATTGAATTTTTGGTTATCAATCTTAATTTTCGGATTAATCACTTGATCCTGATAAATTGTTTTTGAAGATTCGAATATTTCGCTGAAGAAACTTTCATCGCGCCCGATCTTAAAGGCCTGACTCAAAATTGTTTCAACATCTAAATCGGCGCCGGCGTCGGCAAAAGTAACTTCTAGGAGCTGGTCGTCGGTTTTTATGGCGAGTTTTTGCTGAGCGATCTTTTTCTGGTAATTCTCTAGAAGAGTGGTTGCTTCCGATCTATTTTTGCCACCGATGTTAATATCGGTAAACTGTATGTTCGGGTAAATTTTACCGGCATATGCTCGCTGGTAAGATAGAAGATAGATGCTTAGACCAAAAATTATAATGATGAGAACTAAAAAAAGTTCGACAAAAAAAAGCTTTCTTTTGTGCTTTTTCTCCCTCATCTTTTCAATTTCCTGACTATCCATTTAAAATCGATTATCAATTTTCATTTAATAAGTATAGTATATCAAATTTTCAATATTTTTAAAAATTATTGACCTACTTTTTTCTCTGGTGGGCTCGGCAGGGATCGAACCTACGACCAACCGGTTATGAGCCGGCCGCTCTACCACTGAGCTACGAGCCCGACAATGTTTTTAGATTATCAAATTTCATAAATATTAACAAGCTGGCGGACATCTTACTAAATCATGACTTTTTGTTTTCAAGACCTTGGAAACACTTAGGCCGTCTGAAGTTGTAGTTTTTGTGCAGGCGTAATTAGGTTGATTCCCATATGAAGTCTTCGATTGTTGTAGTGAATCATATATCCCTTTATCCA
>Ga0265297_10001437_pt1 | contig 55854 bp, 49 predicted proteins | sample Munlanlwell13791_FD_192502 | JGI IMG/M metagenome (GOLD analysis project Ga0265297, IMG submission 192502) | Leachate microbial communities from a municipal landfill in Southern Ontario, Canada - Leachate well 137-91 | ecosystem: Engineered > Solid waste > Landfill > Unclassified | place...
CCACAACGCCTTTTTTTGTTGGCATCACTCCGCCGTAGCCGGACGAAGCCTTCGCTCGCGGCGTTAAGGCAATATTGTTTTTATACGCCCATTTAACAAGGTCGATTAATTCTTCCTCGTCTTGCGGTTGAACAATAGCATCGGGTAATGTATCGCCGATTAATGGCTTTATTAACGAGGGAATGGCGCCGACATCGTGACTGTAAAGTCTGCGCTCCATTTCATCGAAATTGACGCGCCTGCCGAATTTTTCCGTGAGGTAAGCTTCTTGATTCTTATCCATATCCGTAGCTCCTGTTTAGTCCATTCACGACGTTGATATTTTATATTTAATCTCAGTGGAAAAGATCCGCTTTCTGCCGGAATCAGTCTTTAACTCAGGCGATCTCCGGTTTGAGTTCCTTCTTCACCAGAAAAACGGAGCAGGGCATCTTTCTGATTATCGTATCGTTACTGCTACCGACCAGTAAGTTCACGATATCTATTTGCCCACAGTTAAATTTATCGTCTTGGAGCCATACAGACTGCAACTGGCGGTGGCTTCAAGAGTTTCGCCTACTTTCGCCGGCACCTTATAGCTGTATGTAAAAGTAGCCTTATCCGGTTGATTTTCATACTTGTTGGTGCTCACAATGTTGCCGTTCTTCTTTATTTCAACACTCTTGATATAGTGAAAATTTGGAAATGGAGATTTATGCGTAATTGTAACCGTTAGTATCTGTGAATTTGAATCATATGATAACTTCATATCTTGAGGCGGGTTAGCAAAAGATGGCTGCGTATACATAAAACAAACGGCAAAGAGAATCAGGATACATATAAATACTTGAGATGTTTTTAGTTTTATCATTGTGTACCTTTCTTTCAGATCATCTTTATAAGTTGTATCAATTGATAACGTGCCCTGTATTTGTTGTTGAAAAGCATCAAGTTTCAAGATCACGCTTCAGTCGGTCAAAATCATCTTTATTGATTTCACCTTTCGCGTAACGCCTTTTAAGGATGTCCAGGGGACTTTCAGTCTGTGTCGGCGGTTGGCTCTTCGTTTTCTGGGCCTGAACAATGAAATACATCAAGAATCCAATTACGATCAGAAACATTATCCACATGAACATCCCTCCATATCCAAATCCGTAATGCATCATAGGCCCCCATCCACCGGGACCTTGCATGCCATAGTAATCACCTCGATCGGCGCAGGACACCAACAAACCGCCCATCATCATAAGAGATAATCCAAGATGTTTCTTTATTTTCTGGGTCTCCTCATTTTATGGCGTCGAAGGCCTTCTTCAACTGCCTCTCTACGGCCTCCGCTGCTGTTTGAAGTTCCGCATTGTCAATCATCTGCATGGCAATCGTCGGCCGTATAATGGAAAGTACCGTCTTGCTGCCCTTTTCATAGACAATAACGTTGCAGGGAAGCATCAATCCAATGTTTTCCTCGGCAAGGATCGCTTTGTAGGCATTGGGAGGATTGCAGGCACCCAATATAAGGTATTTTTTCATATCAAGGTTTAGCTTTTCCTTCATTTTTTCCTTGATATCGATTTCAGTGAGTACTCCAAATCCCTCTTTTTTCAACATCTCTCTAGCCAGCTCAACAACCGTCTCATAAGGGATATCCAACTCCTTGGTGAAGCCGTAATTGATCATGCCTATCCTCACTTCTGTAGGGAATAAGGCAACTCACCTTATCCCAAGCAAATCATTACTTATTTCTTTTTTGGCTTTATCCATCCCCATTTTGCGAAGATTCGTGCACCATCTTCTGATTGCACAAATTCATAAAATTTATTTGCAAGCTCCTTGTCTTTCCCTTGTTTTGTAAGTGCAACGCCGCAATCACGATATAGTAAATATTTTTTACTCATTGGTACCAGATCTGCAATATCCGGATTGGATACCTGCCAGATGTTCCAGATAAGCCATGCATCGATTTCCTTGTTTTCCATCCATATCTTCTTGGCCACAGCACTGTTGGGTGCGTAGGCGACAATATTTTTTCGGAACTTTTTCACTGTTTCTATCTTACCATCTTTACCAACAATATCTTCCCAAAGCCCTGCTTGGCCTGCACCGTTCACAACAAGAACCTTCATTCCAGCTTTCAAAAGATCAGGGAAATCCTTAATCTTCTTCGGGTTACCTGGGCGTACAAGTATGGAGGATGGTCGTAGATAAAGGGGTGTCACCGTTGTTTCATCAATCCTGCCCTCCATGGCAAATATAAAATCAGTCATCATATACTCGGCACCGCTGTAAATGATGTCTGCATCCTTCTTAGCCTTTTCAATCCACTGATTCGTTGGCCCAGCTGCTACTTCCATTTTTACGTTCTGCTGTTTGCCAAAGGACTCGGCTGCCTCCTTCATCGCAGGATACGGTCCACCTGGGCCATACACGTAAAGAACACCTTCTGCCTTAACATGACCCAGGTTTATAGCTGATAGACTAAGAAAAACGCTTATCGCAAACACAATGTAACAGACTTTTTTACGCATCGTGTCCATTCCTTTCTGAAAATTTTGTTATGAACAATGTTGTGTATTTGAAATTACAGCTCCTTTATACGCCTCTCCGTTCTAATGCCTTCATGAAGAGGATAATGATCGTGCAGATGAAGAGGATCAGTATCCAGTGATATGGATACACTATTCCGAGAACGTCAGGGATCGTAATTTTTCCTAACGACCCCCATTTCAAGAAACTGCCCTTGAGGAAAGAATAGGCTTCCGCATAAATGGCGGCACCAAGCAGCATTCCGGGAATGGCTCCCAGAAGAGCGTCGTAACGACCTTCGGAAATAGCACCAATGCCTGTTGTGGGACAATATCCTGCCAGTGCAAAGCCAACACCAAAGATCAAGCCTCCTATAATATTGGCTGCCAGGTCGGCGGATTTAGGACTCAGTTTGACAATCCCAATATCCCTGAAAAAGTAAATGCCTACCATGCCTACGACAATTGCCGAAAGCATAACCTTCAACATGGTAAAATCCTTCAGGCGGAGCAAACCGACAATCGTCTCATAACGAGTCATCCTACTCTTGTGGATGACAAAACCAAAAATAATTCCAATGGATAGTCCCATTAAAAGCTTTCCGGCTAATGATGTAATAAAAGGTGCCATGATCTCATCTCCTCCGGTACAATATCAAGGCAGTAATAATGCCCGATAGAAACATAAATGGAACGGTTACCCAACTGCTTACGGCAAGCTGCAGGATCCCACTGATCCCGTGGCCCAATGGTCACCCGTCCGCCATGCGGGCGCCGAACATTAGAATCACTCCGCCCGTGAAAGCAAAGAACCAGCGTTTCCAACGGTTGCTGCCAAACCTTTCTTGCCACATCACCGGAACAAATCTTCTAAAAAGCGTTCCCGAAAGCTTTGCCGATATAAAAGCTCCAATCAAAACACCTATTACGAACATCCATTGCCAATCAATCATTGGAACTTCTTTGATATAGTAGGGAAGGCTCTTGACATGATCTGTAGCGAATAATTTTTCGATCATTCCTGATGTCCGCACATAGGATGTCGAGGCACCGAGTGGAGCTAGGGTTAGAAAAGCAATCCAACTCAGAAGACCTATAATGGCCCCGCCTATATAGGGAGACCAGCTTTCTTTTTTCAGCCAATTCATATGTTAACCTCCAACAAACAAAAAGTTGATCTTATTTCTTTTCATCTCCGCAGGTAGAAAATCCAAAAGGAAGATAGGCTGGACACCATCTTATAAAACCTGTCACAATAGGAACAACGCCAACAGCTCCCCACCAACTTTGGGAATAGACACCCGCCAGGATAATAATGACCCCCAATATGATCCTGAACATTTTATCGGTCTTACCTACATTGCATTTCATAATTCTTTTCCCGCCTTTCAATTGTTCTATGATATCCCGCCTTTTCAAACTGTAATTTGTCTGCACCACAGACGGGACAGGTCTAGTCCGATGGCAAGTTTTCAAACGCCGTTCTAGTAGGCATAGAATTATCCTCATCTTGGAGATATTTCTTCTGGCGTCACGCATCATATCGCCAACCCCGGAAGAAATATCAATTACATGTATTTATGGTTTTACCACGATTACGGGACATTTCGCCCCTTTGACGACCTTGTCCGCCACACTACCCATGAGCTGTTTCATGAGGCCAGTCTTGCCGTGGGAGGCGATCACGATCAGGTCGATTTTCTTTTCCTGCTGTTCCTTTAATATTACTTCCGCAGGATTCCCATTTTTAACGTCAAATACAATCTTCAGTTTCTTAGCCTCACCAATGGCAGCTGCTTCCTTATGCAATTTATCCTTTGACGCTTTGATGCTTTCCGCCTCCAGACGATCAACGACCCCGATGTCGAGACAATAGTCAACAGCGCATTGACGGATATGCTCATCAATTACGTGGAGCAGATAAATCTTGGCTTTATACTGTTCCGCAATATCAATGGCTTTTTTCAACGCCGCGTCCGAATACTCGGAAAAATCTGTTGGAACCAGGATATTCTTCGGTGCAAACATTTCTCATTCTCCTTTATTAATCGTTATCTTTCGTTCTTGGGTTTCATACCCCTGAAAATTAACAGCGTTGTTGTTATCTATGTGGCAATTAATGACCTCCTTTCTCCTCTCTTTGGATAGCGATGTTACTGGCATACCAATGATGAGACATTCCGACTTCAGGTGGTCTTTGAAGTTTTCCCGAGTATCCCATTCGTCAAAAAAAAGTCTATTTTCACCTTCGATACTCTGGATAATATCGCAGCCCTGTCATCAAATATAAATCTTTGTGGAACCGGACAATGAAGCAATCCTCTGTGAAAACTCCATATGCATCTCAGAAAGGAACTATATTTGTATGGTAGAAAGAATTATGATTGTGTTAAAGCAAATGGTCTGCCAATATCCGAAGGAAGATCAGATATTCGTAATCATCAAATAATAACAAATGGTTGGATTAGCATGAAAGAATAACAGAAAAGTATGAAATGATTCGTGTGGCCTCAATATTTGGTGGTCCCTCAATATATTGAGGGACCACCTTGAAGGAAAGTGGACAGTCTACTCTGATTCTTTTGACTCCGACCGGACTATTCCAAGCTTATTGAATACCGTTCGAAATCTTGCATATCGAGGGAGATGGCATTCCTATTGAGTACTGGAAGGAGATATTACCACCTCATGTTGAAAAAATCACGTTGAAATATCCGCATGTTTCATCCCGTTATCATTGTTCCGAGCCGACCACCCCAACTCTCGCTTCGTAGATGAAATGAATTCTGTATCGATTTCTTTGCCACCGATTACGTTTCTTTTTCAAAAAAGGAGGATGGCAATTTGGAAATTGTAGACAAAAAAAGTAGACAATATAGTGAAAAGTTGTTCGCTATAGATCGCTAACCTCTTGATTTCATTAGTCGGGTAGAAGACTTGAACCTCCGACCATCTGAATCCAACCATAAATACTGTAGACAGCAAACAAAAAAGGGCTACGGATAAACTCCGTAACCCCGTGATTTTATTGGTCGGGGCGAGAGGATTTGAACCTCCGACCCTCTGAACCCCATTCAGATACGCTACCAAGCTGCGCTACGCCCCGACCTGTGGCTTAAAGCAAGATGACCTCCTACCATCATGAGCAAGACCTGTCAAGTTTAATCAAAACCCATCGCAATGAAAAAAGCTGTTTAAAAATACTGTCCTTGACAAGCTGCAAAAAATACTTGCAATCCTGCCCCATAGTCCCATATATGTTGCCGATGTTAACAATAAAAAAATTATTCCGAAATAACCATACTGTGGTCATCAGCGTTCTCGCCCTGCTGTTGTTCATGGACCCCTCTTTTTCCCATGCAGATATCTACAAATACGTAGATAAAAACGGCACCGTTCATCTCACCAATATTCCCACAAACCCGCAAGTCGATTATGTGCTTGTTTATAGGGAAAAAAGGGTGTTGTTCAAAATCAGGGCTAACGATGTGGCAAAATACGATCAGATTATAAATCGAACAGCGGAGAAATACAAAGTCGACCCGGCCCTGGTAAAGGCCGTTATCAAGACCGAGTCCAACTTCAACCATCGGGCCGTATCGCCGAAAGGGGCCCGGGGCCTGATGCAGCTCATGCCTTCAACTGCCTATGCCCTCCAGGTTCCCGATTCCTTCCACCCGGACAACAATGTCGAAGGGGGCGTCAAATATCTGCGATATTTGATGGAATTATTCAGAAATGATCTCTCCCTGGCCCTGGCGGCATACAACGCCGGCGAGAACGCCGTCATCAAGCATCGCGGCATTCCCCCTTACCAGGAGACTCAAAACTATGTTCAGAGGGTCCTCAGCCAGTATCAACAGTATCGCCGGCAGTAATTATCTACTCGATGTAGAAATACCCTTTGAGTTGCGCGAATCGTTTTCCCTTGATCCCCTTGATGTTCATCAGACTTTCCAAATCGCTTATTCTGCCGCCTGACGACCGGCGAAGATCAAGAATCCGCCGGGCGGTGCTTTCACCGATACCCGGGATAAGAACCAAGTCCGCAAAGGCGGCGCCATTGATGTCGATGGGCAGATCCAAGGCCAGACGTGTTGCCGCCTTCATCTTTTCCTCAGTAACTATGCCGTTACCGTGTATCCGCAGGGTCGTGCCGGTTTTCAGCGGGAGGAAAAGATCGGGACCGATGGGGCTTGAATATGCGACCCCGGCCATATCCAGAAACTGCGGGAAAGTTGTCTTGTCAGGAAGATAATAGACCCCCGATTGAGGGGATTCCCCCGTTATTTCAACGATGACGGGGCCGTTCCGGATGTTTCCCCAGGGCAGGTTCACATCGGGAGGGCGATTCCTAAAACAGGCAGATCCCGCCCCATACATGACCATGGCGACGGCAAGGAAAACCGTCAAACCATTGATCTGCCTTTCTTTCAGGGTCATCGTCGCTCAGGATTTCTGCTTTTCCAGCTCAAAGGCGTCATGAAGGACCATCACTGCCAGTTCTGTGTATTTTGCCTTCACAACGCAGGATATCTTTATTTCCGACGTGCTGATCATCTCGATATTGATCCCCTCTTTGGCCAGAGTCGTGAACATCTTGGCAGCAACCCCGGAGTGACTTATCATTCCCACACCGATAATGGAAATCTTGGCCACGCTGTCATCGATCTCCACTCTCGCGGCGCCGATATCTTTTGCCCCTTCCTGAACTAGAATCGAGGCCTGTTTCACATCCTTACGGGAAACCGTGAAGGTCAGATCCGTCAAGCCGTCGACGCTCGCATTCTGAATAATCATGTCCACCATGATATTATGTTCCGCCAGGGGCGTAAACAGGCGCGCGGCAATCCCGGGCCTGTCCGGCACATTGACGACGGTAATTTTAGCCTGATCCCGGTCATAAGTTACGCCGGACACCACTTCTCTTTCCATATCCTTATCCTCCTTTGTCACCAGAGTCCCGCCTGCGTCCGAGAAAGAAGATTTGACATAAACGGGGACCTCGAATTTTTTCGCCATTTCCACGGACCGGGGCTGCAGCACCTTGGCCCCTGCCCTTGCCATCTCCAGCATTTCATCATAAGATATTTTGTCAAGCCGTCGCGCCTTATCGTAAATATTCGGGTCCGTAGTATAGACCCCATCCACATCCGTATATATTTCACAGACATCCGCTTTCAGGGCCGCCGCCAAGGCAACGGCGCTGGTATCGGAGCCGCCCCTACCCAGGGTCGTAATATTGTTTTCCCCATCGACTCCCTGAAAACCGGCCACTACAATAATGGTACCTTTTTTCAGGTCTTCCCGGATCTTCCTGGTATCGATCTTGACAATGCGGGCCTTCTTGAAATCTTGGTCCGTATTGATTTTTATCTGATAACCGAGAAAAGAACGGGCTCGATAACCCATGCGGTTGAGCACCATGGCCAGCAGGGTCACCGTCACCTGTTCACCCGTCGAAATCAGGGCGTCGTATTCCCTGTGATCGGGGTCCTCCGCCGCCTGATGCGCCAGATTGATAAGACGGTCCGTCTCACCGGCCATGGCCGAAAGGACAACCACCACTTCGTTGCCTGCCTCTTTTTCTTTGATGACCCGCCGGGCTACGTTCTCGATGCGTTCCATATTCGCCACGGACGTTCCACCGTATTTCTGTACCACAAGACCCATTTGTCAGAATCCTCCCTTTATCAAAAGGTTTTTGATGATATTAATTTTCCCTTCGTTTCCAGTTACTATCAATTCCCGTTCATGTTCATTCAGATATGTAAGGTTTACAAATAAAACCCTCTCCGGCAGGATATCTCTGATTCTTTCCGCCCATTCGATGACCACGACGCCATCCCCATAGAAATAGTCTTCATAACCCATATCCTCGAGATCTTTCGACCCCTCCAGACGGTAGATGTCAAAATGGTAAAGAACAAGTCGTCCGGGGTATTCATTGATCAGAGTGAAAGTAGGACTCGTGATCGGATACGCCGCGGGCACTTCCAAGCCGGCGGCAATACCCTGGGTCAGGCATGTTTTCCCGGCGCCGAGATCGCCGATAAGGGCAATGATGTCGCCCTTATCCGCCCTGGCCCCGATTATCGCTCCGATCCGGAAGGTATCTTCACTGCTTTTGGACTGAATCTTTGTCTGCATAAGGGACCGATTATTTTTCCAGCACTACCATGGCCATGGCATGACGCCGTGTATGGGTCAGACTGAGATGAGCGCCTCTAACTGCCTGTTTTTCCGTCAGCACGCGGGCTTTATCCGCAAAGTTCAGGGAAGGAACTCCCTGGTCGCTCCGGGATACCCAGATCTCCTTCAAGCCGACACCCATGCCCAAACCGATTCCGAGGGCTTTCAAGCAGGCCTCCTTGGCGGCGAATCTGGCGGCAAAATGCATGGCCGGAAGGACATGTCTCTCGCAATAGCTGATTTCCTCATCGGCAAATACTTTCCGGATAAACTTGTCGCCCCAGCGATCAATTATCTTGTGCATGCGATCAATCTCTACCAGGTCGATACCCATGCCGGAGATCATTGGCCCCTTCCTTTGATGGCGTCCGCCACTGCCGCCACCTTTTTCATGACTCCCACCTCATGGACCCGGATAAAATGGGCTCCCTTCAGAATCGCCGCCGTCACTGCCGCCGCGGTTCCCTCGGTACGCTCTTCCGGCGCACCGCCGGTGATATGGCCGATGAATGATTTGCGTGACGGGCCAACGAGCACGGGGACGCCCAGGACCCGGCATTCATGCAAATCCCGCAGAATCCTGAAATTATCTGCGGCGGTCTTGCCGAATCCCAGACCGGGATCAACCACAATCCGCCGTCCCTCGATGCCGTCTTTTTGAGCGGCGGCAATCCTCTCTTCAAGATAACGGATAATCTCGCCCCATAGGGAACCATAGGCAAGGTCTCCGGCCTGCATATCCACGGGGGTGCCGCGCATATGCATGAGGATGACGGCGGCGCCGGTCTCGGAGACAACCGCAGGCATCTCCTCGTCAAAGCTCATAGAACTGATGTCGTTGACGATTTCCGCGCCTGCATCGATAGCCGCCCGGGCGACTTCGGCCTTGGTCGTATCTATGGAAAGGGGCGTATCGACTTGCCTGGCAACAGCTTCAATCACCGGTACGATCCTTGCCAGTTCTTCCTCAGGAGATACGGGCAAGGCACCGGGCCGCGATGATTCGCCACCGAAATCAAGGATATCGGCGCCTTCATCGACAAGTCGCCGGGCATGAGCAATTGCCTGCTCCGTGGCCAGATAGCGACCGCCATCGGAAAACGAATCGGGGGTCACATTGACAATGCCCATGACGAGGGTTCTGTCCCCCAGCGTTATGTCCCGCCTGGCGGTCTTCAGGATATGGGATTGCTTATCTATATTTTCAAGGAACCTCGCCACCGATACCGCCAGCAGGGATAATCCGAAAGGCTGACGGGTAATCTTTTCGGCAAATCGTCTTAGTTGTTTTTGTGTCCCCATGAGGATTACATCCGTAGCGGGAATACTACAGGCTACGGTCCCTCTGGCAACGGCAGCATCTCCCCCTACCGCCAGCATTTCCTGTTTGATAACGTTGGCAGCCCGGCAGGACACCCCCTCCATCCCGATGTTGAGGTGCCGCATCTTAGGCAGCATCGCCTCGATACCGGAGGCGTCAACCATGATTTTATTCAGAACGGCAAGGGCTGCGGACGGGGAATCGATCTGCAGGTCTCTCAAGAACCACATAATCAATCCCGCTCAGGCCGTAGTTTCTTCCGGCTTGTCATCCTTCGTCGTCAGGACGACAACTTCATCTATTTCAGCAGGATCGGTTATTTCCGGTTTGGCCTCTATCTCGGGCTTGGCCTCCGTTGCTGTCGTGAGACCGATAATCACATCAATCTCGGTGGTATTCAGGACTTCCTTCTCCAGAAGTTCCTCGGCGAGGCGATTGAGGATTTCAATATGCTCGTTCAACAGCTCCTTCGCCTTCTCATATCCCTCCGATACGATACGTGAAACCTCACTGTCTATCTTCTGGGCCGTCTCCTCGCTGTAATCCTTGTGGGTCGCAAATTCCCGGCCTAGAAAAATGGCCTCTTCCTTCTTGCCATAACTCAAGGGCCCCATTATGTCGCTCATTCCCCATTCACAGACCATCTTGCGGGCCAATGCCGTGGCCCTTTCGATGTCATTGCCCGCCCCCGTCGTGAATTCCTTCAGGACGATTTCCTCCGCCGCCCGTCCGCCCAGGAGGATCACAATGTTGTTAAGGAGGAAGGTCCGGGGATAAGTGTGTTTCTCGTCAATGGGCAATTGTTGGGTAAGGCCGAGGGCCCGTCCCCGGGGAATAATCGTCACCTTGTGAATGGGGTCCGTCCCGGGCATGAGTCTCGCGACCAGGGTGTGACCGGCTTCGTGATAGGCCGTGTTACGCTTTTCCTCGTCGCTGATCACCATGCTCTTGCGTTCCGCTCCCATGAGGATCTTGTCCTTGGCAAATTCAAAATCCGCCATACCCACCTTTTCTTTATTCATCCGCGCCGCATAAAGGGCCGCTTCGTTGATGATGTTCTCGATGTCCGCGCCGGAAAAACCCGGTGTCCCCCGGGCAATCACCTGGAAATTCACATCACCGTCGAGAGGAACCTTGCGGGCATGAACGTCGAAAATCTTTTCCCGGCCCTTGACATCCGGCAAGGGCACCACAACCTGACGATCAAAGCGTCCCGGCCTGAGCAGGGCCGGATCGAGAACGTCGGGGCGGTTGGTGGCCGAGACCAGAATAACGCCTTCATTGGATTCAAAACCGTCCATTTCCACCAGGAGCTGATTGAGGGTCTGCTCCCGCTCGTCATGGCCGCCGCCGAGACCGGCGCCGCGTTGCCGCCCGACGGCATCGATTTCGTCAATAAAGATAATGCAGGGGGCGTGTTTCTTGGCCTGGTTAAAAAGGTCCCGGACCCGGGAGGCCCCGACGCCCACAAACATCTCCACGAAGTCGGAACCGCTGATCGACAGAAAAGGAACGTCCGCTTCCCCGGCAATGGCGCGGGCCAACAGGGTTTTCCCCGTTCCCGGCGCCCCGACCAGCAATAACCCCTTGGGAATGCGACCGCCAAGACGGGAAAACTTCTTGGGATCCCTTAGAAAATCAATTACTTCCTGGAGTTCCGCTTTGGCTTCGTCGATCCCCGCCACATCTTCGAAGGTAACCTTGTTGGTCTTGTCGGTCATGAGGCGGGCCCGGCTCTTCCCGAAGGCCATGGCCTTGCCGCCGCCGCCCTGCATCTGGCGCATAAAAAAGATCCAGACGCCGATCAAAAGCAGCATCGGAAACCAGGAGATCAGAATGGTCATATACCAGGGTGAATCTTCCACAGGTTTCGCGGAAATCCGCACATTCTTTTCCTTGAGAGTGCCGATCAGGTCGGTGTCTTTCGGCATGAAGGTTTTAAAGCTTTTGTTATCGGCAAGCTTACCAGTGACGTTTTCGCCCTGAATGGTAACTTCTTTTACCTGCCCCTTATCGACATAAGCAACAAAATCGCTATAAATAACGCTTTCCTGCTGTCCTTTCGGCTGAGTAAACAGATGGTACAGCATGACAAATACCAGGCTGATCACCAGCCAGAGGGCAATATTTTTTTGTAGTGGATTCAATAGGATCTCTCCTCATGGTAAAATTCGCCTTAACGGCTATGACTCCCCTTACAATAACCTTTCCTGTATTTCAATGGATTTCTCTGAGACTTGATTATGTACCACTTTCAAAACTCGTCTGGTTTCGGCAGTGATCCGGACTGATTCATTCAGACATGTCCCGGCAATCCACAGGATGCCGTCGTCACTTGCCAACAGTGGTATACGATGTCGGTCGTCACGGGAGACCTTTTTGTCGATAAAGATGGCCTTTACCTTTTTTGTCCCCTCCATACCGAGGGGACGTATCCGGTCGCCCGACCGGATGTTTCTGATGGTCAGCGGCAAGGTCAATAGCTCATAATCCAGACAAATCTGCCCCATGTCCTGCCTTCCCGCCGCACATTCTCGCTTCGCATCTCCTTTTTCACGCATTAATTCCATTACTTCCGCACAACCGGCATCGATGACGCTGAATTCAAGAATCATTCTTGCCTCGGGGACATGCATTCTCCCCGGCACAGCGACAGGATAGCAGTAATCACCGCCCTGCCCGCCCTTTTCCCGGCGCCGCAGCATCAGACGCCCGTAGTCTCTTTTTGCCTCGACGGCAAAGGGAAGCTGGAGACGGCCGGAAGGCTTCCCCAGCAATGCCAGATCGAGAACCGCCCGAATATGGGAGTGAAACACCCCCTTCCCATCCGGGGAAAACCGCTCCAGGAGAGTCTTTATGATGCGGCGCCTCAGGGCCTCATGCAACGCCAGAAGCTTCGCGATATCGAGACACACGTTATCCATTGCGTCAGAAATCTTCCAATCCGAGAGGACCAGGCGCACCTGTTCCTCCATGAAATCATCTTCCCGGCCGGTGATTTCCGCCGTTCTGGCCAGGATCCTTTCAATACCGGTTTTATATTTTCTCTCCAGAAGGGGCAGCAGTTCATGACGGATCCGGTTCCGCAGATATTTCAGGTCCTCATTGGAATGGTCAAGAGCGAAGGACAGGCCCTCTCGTGCCAGGAATTCCCTGATCTCTATGCCGCTAGTGTAAAGGAGCGGACGGATGTAGCGCCGATCCCGCATGGGTTGCATCCCTTTTAGCCCTTCCGGTCCGCTGCCCCGGAGGAGATTCATGATCACGGTCTCCGCCTGATCATGCAGGTGATGTCCCAGGGCGATACGGTCCGCATTGACGCGGCCCGCCACCTGATCGAGAAATAAATACCGGACCTCTCTTGCCATGTCTTCGATGGATTTCCCCTGGGTGCGGCTAATTTCTATAATATCCGCCCGGGCGGATTCCATGGGCAGCTCCATGGACAAACAAAGCCCCTGCACAAACCGCTCTTCCTCATCCGCTTCCGGCCGGATTCCGTGATTGAGGTGGGCCACAACGAGACTGATCCCAAGTTCCGGGGCCAGTTTATAGAGTATCGCCAACAAGGCCACGGAATCAGGCCCACCGGAGACGGCGACGAGCACCCGGTCGCCGGGCCGGATCATGTGATACTTTTCAATCACCTTCTTTACTTTGCCAAGCATCGCTGACCTCAGCTAAAAAGCTCCCTGATCTCCAGCAGGTTTTCACAGACATAATCGGGCCGGAGTTTCAAAAGATTATCCCGGTGCACCAAACCGTTTAGACAGGCGCAACTCCACACCCCGGCGTTTTTGGCCAGGAGGATATCGTTGGGACCATCCCCGATAATCACCGTCTCTGCGCGGGAGATTCGGAATCTTCGCAAATATGGCTCAACAAGGCGTTGGTCCGGCTTCTTATAAGGATTGACGTCACCGCCGACAATATCTTCGAAGAACGGGGAGATGCCAAGACCATGAACGATTCTGACCGCAAAGTCCTGGCGTTTGTTGGTGATCACGACTTTCCTCTTGTCGCTGAAATAAGCGAGGCATTCCCTGACGCCCGGATAGAGAACCGTCTGATCCAGGAGGTGATCCCCGTAATATTCCCGGAAAATCTTCATGGCCCGGGCGAATGATTCCTGATTTTCCCCGCCGAGGGCCCTCTTGATTAGTTCCTCCACCCCGTCGCCGACGAAGCTGATTATGACTCTATGGTCCAGGGTTGCAAGCTCGAGGGCTTTCAGCGTATAATTTACCGCCGTGACAAGATCCTGACCTGAGGCGGCAAGGGTGCCGTCGAGGTCGAATATCAAAAACTCTACTTTAATCATAACTTATAAAAACCATGCAAAATTGTTCTTGACTGTATATAAAAGTCAGGCATGAATGACAAGCAAATCAACACCACTAAAAAGAATATAATTTAAAAAGGAGAATAAATATGAAAAGAAGTACGTGGATGAAATGTAGCGCCGTTTTCATTATCGCCATGTTCATGGCGGTATTTGTTCTGGAACTCGACGCCTATGCCCGCGCCGGCGGCGGCCGTTCCAGTGGGAGCAGGGGGTCGCGATCATCGTATAGCCCCTCTACGCCATCGACAAGCCAGCCGGGAAGTCCTTCCAGAAACCTGACGAGTCCGACGCCTGCGGCGCCACAAACCCAGCGGGGCGGTTTCTTGAGAAACATGGGCGCCGGTCTGGCCGGCGGCCTCCTGGGCGGAATGCTCTTCAGCAGCCTCGGTTTCGGTGGCCAAGGCGGCATGGGCGGCGGTGGTGGAATTGGTCTTTTCGATATCCTTCTCATCGGCGGCCTGTTGTACGGAATCTACTGGTACATCAAGCGGCGCAAACAGAATGCGGCAGCCACGACGGCATCTCCCGCCTACTACCAGGGATCCGGTCCCGCACCTGTGTCCCCGGGCTACGCCCAGCCATCCTATGCAGCCCCTCAGGATGCCGTTGAAGATGATCGCCGCCAAGGCATCGGCTATATCAAACAGATGGACCCCAACTTCAGCGAGGACAAGTTTAACGATCAATGTATGGACGTCTTCTTCAAAATCCAGGGGGCCTGGGCAAATCGCGATATGTCGTCCACCCGTAACCTGCTGACGGACGAAATGTACCGCATCATGCAGGACGAAGCGGAAAAGATGAAGCGGGAAGGAAAGTTCAACAAGCTGGAAAACATCGCCGTCCGCACCGTGGAGATCTCCGAGGCTTGGCAGGAGCAGGGAAAGGATTTCATTACCGTTCGTTTCCTGGCCAATCTTCTCGATTACACCGTCTCCGAAAGCGGCGAGCTGCTTGAGGGAAGTAAAACCGATCCCGTCAAATTTGAAGAATACTGGACCCTCGTCCGCCCCGTGGGGAATAATCCCTGGCAGTTGTCGGGGATCGACCAGGCACAATAGGCGGAGAAGGAGCAGGCAATAGGCAATTAACGGGGACATGAAACATGCCCCATATAGCTATTAAAGTGATCGTTCCCCTCCCCTTCAAGGGGAGGGGCAGGGTGGGGATGGGTTTTTGAACAAAAACAAGAAGGACCGCCTCAGCATCATCGGTCTGGGCAAAGTAGGCACAGCGATGGGATACCTCCTCAAAAAGGCCGGCTATCCCATTGCCGCCATCGCCGACAGGTTTCCCGACGCCCTCGTGCAGGCCCATCCCTTCACGGGAGGGCGGATCTGCAAAACCGACGCCGAGGCGGCAAGCGGCGCCGAGGCCATTCTGATCGCCACTACCGACGACCTCATTGCCGTCGCCTGTCGGGAGATTGCTGCCGCGGGGGCCATCAGGCCCGGCCAGAAGGTCATTCACTTCAGCGGCGCCGGCTCCCTCGAACTTTTAAGCGCCGCCAAGGAGGCCGGGGCCTTTATCGCCAGCATCCATCCCATCCAGTCCTTCGCCGATGTGGAAGGAGCCATCGAAAACATCCCCGGCAGCACCTTCGGGATCACCGCCGATGCAGAGATCCGCGAGTGGGCCGTGGATTTTGTCCTCGCTCTGGAAGGGGTTCCCTTTTTCATCCCCGACACCGATAAACCCTTATACCACGCCGCCGCTTGCATCGCCTCAAATTACCTTACCACGCTCCTCTACATGGTCGAGGAGATCTATCTTAGCCTCGGACTAAGCCGCGAGGAGGCCATCCGCGCCTTCTGGCCCCTGGTCCGTGGCACCTTGAAAAACATCGAGTCCCGGGGGTCCGTCCAGGCCTTGACAGGACCAATTGCCCGGGGAGATATCGGGACGGTGGAAAAGCATATCCTTGCTTTTCAGGATAAACTGCCTGAATTTCTCCACGCCTACCAGGCCCTCGGCATGGTCACGACGGAGCTGGGACTGAAAAAGCAGAGTTTGACCAAGGAAAAGGCAAACATGATCAAAAAACATCTAAAAGGAGAAAAATCATGAGCACACAGGTACAAATCACCAGGGTGACTACCGCCAAGATCCGGGACATGAAGAAGAAAGGGGAGAAGATAACCATGCTAACCGCCTATGATTACCCGACAGCGGTAGCAATGGATTCCGTGGGCGTAGATATCTTCCTGGTCGGGGATTCCCTCGGCATGGTCGTCCTCGGCTATGACAGCACCCTCCCCGTCACGATGGAAGACATGCTCCACCATACCAGGGCCGTCGCCCGGGGAACCCAGCAGGCCATGGTCATCGGCGATATGCCCTTTATGTCCTACCAGGTCTCTCCTGAGGAAGGCGTCCGCAATGCCGGGCGATTTCTCCAGGAAGCGGGGGCCCAGGCCGTCAAACTCGAAGGAGGCCGCGAAGTCGCCGAAGTAACCCGCCGCATTGCCGCCGCGGGGATTCCCGTTATGGCCCACATCGGCCTGACCCCCCAGTCGGTACACCAGTTGGGGGGATACAAGGTTCAGGGCAAGGGTGACAAAGCGGGGCAACGCCTCATCGAAGACGCCAAAATTCTCGAAGAGGCCGGGGCCTTCGCCATCGTTATCGAATGCGTCCCCAAAGGCCTGGCCAGGGAAATCACCGCCGCCCTCCAGATCCCCACCATCGGCATCGGCGCCGGCGTCGATTGCGACGGTCAGGTACTGGTCGTCCACGACATGCTGGGGCTATTTGAGCGGTTCACACCGAAATTCGTCAAGAAATACGCAAAGATCAACGATCACATCCGGGAAGCGGTGAAAACATACTGCGACGAAGTGCGCAGCGGCGCCTTTCCCGATGACGCCCACTCGTTCCTGTAAGATCAGATAGTAGCTACGGAATATGCCCCTCCTCCCTCTGCCAAGGGGGTGAGGGGCATATTTATACACATTACAGCCAACAAAGATAGCGCTTTGATATGGAATCGGAACTAAATAGTTTTGTAAAATAGGTGTGTTAATGCCATTTTTCGGAACATTTAGAAACAAGATCATGACGGTCGTATTATTGCTTATTCTCATTTTCGGCGGCTGCCTGGCTTATTCGCTCCTCAAGGTCCGGACGGCCCAATCCGTGAGCCATCAGCACTCTGAAGCGGTTCGCCTGTCCCCCCTCTACCGCCATGTCGAAAAGCTCAGCGTCCACATCGGCCCCCGGAGCATTTACGATTACTACCAGCTTGCGGCGGCAAAAGATTATATTTCCAGGGAACTGAGGATAATGGGGCATGATCCCCTCCTGCAGGACTTCACCAACCAGGAGCGGGTCTTCACCAATATCATCGTCACCATTCCAGGGATTGCCCATCCCGAAGAAACGGTGCTGGTCGGCGCTCATTACGACACCGTGGCGGAAACGCCGGGGGCGGACGACAATGCCAGTGCCGTGGCGACCCTCCTGGAGATATGCCGGCTACTGAAGGATTATCGGCCCCAGCGGACGGTGAAGCTGGTATTTTTTACCCTTGAGGAACCGCCGGCATTCCGGACGCCGGCCATGGGCAGTGCCGTCTATGCCCGCCGGGCCAGAGCGGAAGGCGAAAAGATCGCCGCCATGATCTCCCTGGAAATGCTCGGTTATTATCACGATCGGGAAGACGCCCAAGCATATCCTGTCCCGATTATGCGCCTCTTCTACCCTTCCCGGCCCAATTTTATCGGAGTAGTGGGTAATATCGCCTCCCGCGGCCTCGTAAAAAACGCGGCCGCCTCCCTCAAACGCCATACCTGGGTCCCCGTAGAAACTCTTGTTTCCGTCAGCGCCCTCCCGGGCGTAGATTTTTCCGACCACAAGCCTTTCTGGAACGAGGGTTATCCCGCCATTATGATTACCGATACGGCCTTCTACCGCAATCCCAATTACCATACCCCCTCCGATACGATCGACACCATCGATTTTAAAAGGCTTTCCGCGCTATTAACCGGCCTGGCAGGGATGATCGGAGATCTTGCGGGATAGTCACGTAAGGAGACCGGCAGTTATGCAAACCCCTTTGCCCTCTACCGCCTACCCGAAGATTACATGCAGGTTGGTAGTTGTGCATGTCCCATATCAATAGCATCAGCTATGCGATAATCTCATCGTTTGTCTTTTGAAGAGAATATTTTGGGGAAAGGCAATTGTATCGCAGCTTTTCTTTGGCAATCAGCATGTTTGATCAGTGGAAAAAGCGAAGTTGATGGTTATTGTCTCCATCTACAAGTCTGCAATTGGCTACATTACCGAGAATCAATGATAACTGCTTGAAAGCCAGCAGTGAAGATATTATCTTCGCACAGCAAAAAAACCTTATTGCAAGTCCAGTGTTTTGGGAATGTTTCAGCTCCCTTTTTTAGGTGACAGCAAAGAAAAACCCAGAACGATAAGCGTCAGAAAAAAGGATAGGAGAACCATTTCTCCAAAAGCAGCAGGAATGGCTTGATTAAACGCGATGTTTGCAGCGACCCCCTCCTGTCGGAAAAGCTTATAGTAGGCGATCTGCCTAGTGGAGAATATGAGTCCGGTCAGGGTCAATCCGATCGACATCGCCACTTGGCGATTCGTGGCAAGCATTGCCGAAGCCGAACCATGGTATTTGGGATCCACGGCATTCATGATGGTGCTGTTGTTAGGTGGTTGAAATACCCCGGATCCGATACCGAGCAGGGTCAGAACCAAAACGATCATCCAGATCTCTGTTTGCAGGTTGAACCGGAACATACAGAAAAAAGCAACGGCAACCGCACCTGCCCCCAGCGTGGAAGGCCATCGCGGACCGAAACGGTCTGAAAGTGCACCGCTTATAGGACTGGCGATCATGGTTGTAACCGGGATGACAGACAAAAGCAGACCCACATCCGCAGCCGACAACTTGATGGCATCCATGAGGTAAAAGGGAATAAGAACAATGTAAACAGGCATGGTCAGGAAAAATAGAAAAAAACCGGCCATGGCATAGGTGAAATCACGATTCTTGAACAGCCCGAAATCGATGATGGGATTTTTGGCGCGACGTTCAATAAGCGGCAGCAGACATAACATCAAAAGTCCGGTGCCTGTCAGAGTGATGACCACCGCTGATTTCAGGCCATACGCCTTGATTTGCCCCATTCCGAAGAGAAAGCAGAGAAGACCTGCAAAAGATGTAACAGCTCCCAGGAGGTCAAGTTTGATTTTCCCCGACTGGATCATATCTTCTTTAAGCAGAATGATCGCCAGAATAAAGGCCAGAAGGCTCAACGGAATCCGTGCGTAGAAGATGGCGCGCCAGTCAAGATACTCCAGCAGAAATCCACCGGCGACAGGACCGATAATGAAACCCGCTGAAACGGCTACCCCCAGCAGCCCCAGTCCCTTTCCCATCCTGCTGCCAGGAAAGGCTTCCGTGACAATAGCTGTACTGCAGCCGATGGCCATGGCGGCGCCCACGCCCTGGATAACCCTGAAAACAATGAGCTGTTCCACACTCTGGGCCAGACTGCATGCTACCATGGCTAAGGTGAAAATTCCGAAGCCCACCGTGTAGATCTTTTTCCTGCCGACAAAATCGCTCAGTTTCCCGAAAAGGAGCATCAGGCTGCTGCTCACGAGGATATAGGCCACGGTTATCCACATGATGGTTGTCAGATCCGTATGAAACACACGGGTAAGCTCGGGAAAGGCGATGGTGATGATACTGGCATCCAGCGTGGTCATCGCAGCTCCCAGAGAGACTATGAGCAGGGCTTTCCATTGATAGGGCATCTGTTTCATACACAAGCGCTCACGTAATCATCTCTGCACACGCTGCCGTTCCCGGGCCACATAATCAAAGATTTCTTTGCCCATCGGCGTTGCAATCCGAAGATGAGACATATCGATTTTCGTATTCAGATATTGAAGAAACAGCGATTCCCCATCGGTGACGGAACTGGGACTCAACCCCGCAAAGAAGAAACCGTCCGCCTCGGCAGCCCGACAGACATCCTCTATTCCGCCCTGATCCAGCGGGAGTTCGAGATAGACAATTTCCGTATTGGTTTCGCAAAGATCGCTAAGGCATCTCCGGATACTTTTCAGCGTATCCGTTCCGATTCGGCGCACCTGGATATCGGCAATTCCCCAGTGCGGGTTGGATTGTATGGTCGTCTCGCCCGGTCTGGAGAAAGCAGGAAGATCTTCAAAAACAACGGGCCTTCCGATGGATGCATAAATTCTCTCCAGCATGGTCCGGTGATGAGACGGGACACAAGCAACAGCTGCTTCCGGGGGTATAAGGAACTTCATGCTGACTGTGCAGCTTTCCCGTTGCGGCAGCGTTTCGGTCATCTTTTTGAATGCAGTCTCGGCGGGCATGGCGCCAAGCGCCAGAGCACAGGGTTTGTAATTGTCTCGACTTGTCATGAGCTGCATGGCGGGGTGATTGGTGACTTCGTGACCCATCAGGCGGCGCAAGCCTGCCCGGAGGGCCTCGTGATTTAAGAGCTCTAAAAGCCTGCCGGTAAGGGCTCCCCCCCGGTGGGCGTGAGCTACGACGCCCTGGCCGCATTCAGCATTGGAACTGGAACCATAACGCTGTACCGAACAGTGGGCCACCACCTCGCCGGTCAGGTTCGAAACCGCAACCGCTGAAATGAGTCGTCCGTCTCTGTTCAGTTCCGCAATCCGTTGAGGATCATAGAGATAGGCCGTCGGATAACTGTGTCCGAAAGCTTCGATAAAGCACTGGGTCACGCCGGCCGCATCTTCCGACCGTAGCAAACGAACCGTATAGGTATCATCATTTTTTTCCGTCATTGAGATCACCGATATCCTTAAGAGTATATTTCAATGCTTCTATACATGCCTGCATGGCTTCCATCCGGGCAATGGTAACCCGAATACAATTCGGAAAACGGAAGGCGGTCATCATTCGCACCATGACGCCCTGCTGCATCATCCGGCGATACGCCAGACTGTCGCTAAAGGGAAGGTTGATCGACAGATAATTGCCTTCCCCCGCGCTGAATTCCAATCCCAAAAGCGAAAGTTCCTTCTTCAGAAAATCCTTTCCCTCGGCCACCATCTCCCAGGTGCGGAGGATATGGTCCCGGTCTCCGATCGCCGCCAGGGCAGCCGCCTGCGCCAGAGCGTTCACCGAATAGACCACCGCCGTGCGATGGATGATGTTGATCACGTCAATATCTGCCGCCAGGTATCCGATACGCAGGCCCGCCAGTCCGTACATCTTGGAGAAGGTCCGGAAGATGACGAGATTCGGATACGTTCCGATCAGCGACATGCCGTCCGGGTAGTCCGCCTGGTCCACAAATTCGCAATACGCCTCATCCATAACCACGATGCACCGGCCCAACACCCTGTCCATAAAATCCGTCAGTTGTCGCCGGCTCCAATAGGTCCCCGTGGGGTTGTTGGGGTTGCATAAAAAAACGATCTTGGTACGGGCATTGATTTTTTCCAGCATGGCCTCAGGGTCAAAAGTCAGGTCTTTGAGCGGGGTCAACAAGGCGCCGATGCCCGAAAAGCGAGCCACCCATTCATATCCGCCATAGGTCTTGTCCGCAGTGACGATGTTGTCACCGATCTCGCAAAAGGCCTTGATCAGCAGGGTGATGCTTTCATTAGCGCCGTTGCCGACAATGAACTGGTCGGGATGAAGGCCGTAAAATTCCGCCAGCCTGAGGCGCAGATGATAGCTGTCGCCGCTGGGGTAGTAGGTCGCATTGAAAGACGGAAAGTCCCGCAGCACCTGCTGCGCTGCCGAAGGCGGGCCCAGGGCATTTTCGTTGTTGTTCAGGTGGTAAAGGGTTTCATATTGGTACTGTTTTTTCAGGATGTCCGGCGGACGGCTGGGAATATAGGGCTCGAAACTCTTGACGAATTCGGGAACCAGAGCATTGAGCGCCGGGGGGCGGCGGAAGAGGACCACATCGCCCTGGCCGGCGTGAGGCAGGATGAGGCGGGGCATGAATCCGCTTTTCAACAGGGACGCTGTCAATTGGGCCTGCCAGGGCAGCCCCAGGTCAACTTCCGCAGAAACATTTCTCCAGTTCTCCTCTTCAAAGAGTTTGACATGGTTGGCGACGTTCTGCTCAATATCTTTTCCCGGCCACAACAACCGCAGAGTGGCGGCGTTTTGTTCCCGCTGCAAATCGGCAGCTAAGACCGAGTGCTCGGAGGTCACCGAGTGATCCTCATCCCTGACAAACGTTACCTCTCTGGGCAGTACCAGACGGCGATACTCCTGGAGAAGAAAATCGTCCAGTTGCGGGCTCGCCCACACCTTTGCGCCCGGATCCTCACTCAACTGGCGAACAAAAACAATTTGTACGGACGTGCTGTCGTCGTTCTTATATTCCGAGTAAGACCCTAGTTCATCAAAGTAACCACGGGGAAGCCTGCCGCCTCGATAGCGGTTGATCAGGTTGATGGCCGGTGTCTTGGCAACATCTCTCAGACAGCATTCCAGCAATTCAGCGTCTAAATCATTTTCGCCCGGCTGCCCGAATATATAGGGGCCGTAACATTCCGTTGTTTTTGCTTTACTGTAACGCCAGAGAATGCCGCCGGCCTGATGTCCATGCTCGTCTGCGGCTACCGCACAGGCATATTCTCCGGAGGCAATCATGCCGGATACTTTCCCGGGATTTTCAAAAAAAGGAGGTACCTGATTCATTTCAAAAAAACTTAGGGTCATCCGGGCAAACTGCTCTGCACTCCCAGGATCGGCCAGTATTACTGCCGTTTCGTCAGCATCCGCCGGCACCATTTCCTGAGTTTCATCCGGGAGAGGATACCGTTTTCCCTTAATGAGCACCAATCGAAGCATATGATTCGGTTCCCTGATGAGTTGGAATTGATCCACCTGACGGGAAGCAATAAGCAGACCGACATCCAACATATCTTCTTCTTTTTCGAATACAGGTTGGTGGGTTAGATTAAAAGCCCGTAGGTTGACTTCAGCTTCCGAAAAAACAAAATCCATCTGAAGATAATAAGTGCCGTCAGTGCTTAGAATCTCCACATTCTGCCCTGGGCCTGCGTTATGGCAAAGATAGAAAAATATTTCCTCCACAGCCAGAACGAGAGACAGCACTTCCTGTTTACCAAGGCCGCATCCAGATGCTGATTTTTCCGCAAAGGAGATGGCTTTTTTTGTATGTTCTTTCGTGCGGGGAATATAAACCGTGTTAGGTTTCAATTTACCATTATTCACAATAGATTCCGTTGCCTTGCCTGCATGAGAACATCCTTTCCGCTTCCTCGATCAGCTCATTTCTGAATCCAGGGCGCGATCCCGGGTTGAATTACTTTTTAAATTAGCCACTCCGTGTTTGTTGACAAGAAAAGTTATGTCAATATGTGACGCTGTAACGATTGTGTCGGCCCAAATCGGAGAATCACACGGGAGATATTGCCCTGATTAGGGTGGTATAAAGGCGATTGATAATTTTAAAAATCTCCTTTTTATTGGACATGTATAGATAACGCAGTTTTGTATGTCAAGGCAATCATGACCACAAAAGTGGTGTGCGATTGTGTTTGTTAATGATTGAAATATAGCATAATCGTTAGGGTTGACAATTTGTTGACTTCAGGAAGATAAAAACTCCCCCTTTGGTCAGGACATGAGCTGTCTGGCCCTCGCATGTTTCCATCCGCATTCAATAACCTGGGCCATAAATCCAGTAGTCTACCCCATGTAAATTTCTTCTTAAACCCGCTCTCACCTAACTCCTTTTTTTAGCGGAAAATGATATTTTAATAAATTTATACAACAATATATCCTTACTGAATATATTGTTTACACCGAAATTTACAAAAATATCGCCGCGCGATATTTTAATTTAACTAATTGATATATTTATCTAATTGCTTTTGCCTTTTCTGAGCAACGAACAAAAAAGGGCCTATTTAATTTTCCGTCCCTGCCAGGTTCCCTGCATCAGGGAAACAACTTCTCCGTTCACATCGAGGAGTTCAAGATCAAGGTTAAAATCCGCTTTGCCTTTTTCCTCTATCGCTTTAAGGATTTGTTCTATCCTATCCTCACTCAATGCCGCTGCTACCGTTATATCCGTCAATGCCGATTTTCGGTAACGAATCTGGACTTCCTTGACTAGGGGGTAATATTTACCAATGTCAAAGGAGGCGACAAAAATTGCTCCACCCATGATCTCGCCCAGGGTAAATAGGGAGCCGGCATACATGCTCCCCAGATGATTTACATTCTCCTGGAGAGGCATCAGGAGTTTCACGTAACGGTCTTTCATGGAAATCACTTTCAGCCCCATATGCTGAACAATGCCTATTGCCGATTCCAGATAGGCCGCAAGGGTTTTATATTTTTCTTCCATCTTTACGCTCCCAGCTTCTTTTTGATATCCTCGCGGAGGACCTTTTTGAGAATTTTACCTACGGGATTTCTCGGGATGGCGCCGATAATCTCCAGACGCTCCGGAATCTTGTAGGCGGCAATGCCCTTTTCTTTCATAAAGGCCTTGATCTCTTCCAGATCGATGCTCACTTCGCCTCTCGGCACCACGTAGACACAGACCCTTTCCCCGATGATTTCGTCGGGCATGGCCACCGCCGCCACATCGAGAATCTTGGGATTACCGAGGAGCATGTTCTCAACTTCCTGGGCGCTGATATTAAATCCGCTCCGGATTATGATGTCCTTGGTTCGGTCGAAGAATCCCACACAGTCGTTGTCTCTGATCTGAAAAAGGTCCCCCGTGTTGAAGAAACCTTCGTCGTCGAAGGCGTTTTTTGTGAGGTCCGGGCGCTTGAAGTAGCAGGGAATGACATTCGGTCCCCGATACCAGAGCTCCCCCACGGAACCGACGGCGGTGACCTCCTTCTTCGTTACGGGATCTAGCAATTTCAACTGGAGATTACTGCGTAGTGCTGAGACGTTGAGCCATTTCGAGCCCTGTTTCCCGTAATGGGGGAAGTGATCGATCCGCATCTCAAGATCGGGAATGTCAAGGGGGCCGGAGATATTGGCCGTCCCTTCATTCTGCCCCCAGATGTTGGCGAAATCGATTCCCCAACGTCTCTTCATGTCCTGCACGGACCAGAGGGAAGGTGGGGCGGCGCCGATGGTGATCGCCCGCATCTTGCTTAAGTCAAAAGAATCCACCTTGGGGTGCTTCAAGAGGGCATTTACAATGGCCGGAACAAGGAGAGTATAGTTGACCTCTTCCTTAATGAGCTGCATGATGAAGGTGGGACCGTCAAAGGGATGATGGAGGGCGAGTTTCCCGCCGCCCGTCAGCCATTCGATATAGACGGTCCCCACAGAGGCCATGTTGACGAGGGGGCCGGCGGTAATAAAGTTGTCCCCCGGTTTGATCGGAGCGGTTTCATAACAGAAGGATGCTTGGAAGATCCAGTTGTTATGGCTCAGCGGGCAACCTTTGGGTTCGGCTTCCGTTCCCGATGACCAGCAGAGGGTGAAGACGTCATTGGCATCGATGGGGATACGGTCCAACGCACCCGTGACTTCGCCTTTTGTCATCTCCCGGATTTCGGGCAGCGTGATAATGTCTTTGACGGAAGGGAACAGAGACTGAATGGACTCCGCCAGCGCTTTATGCTTGAATCCGCCGAATTCTTCAACAGTTATGATGGCCCGGGCTTCCGTCATTTTTGTGATGTACTCGAGTTCCGATTGCCGCCACTGCACCGGCAAGGGGGATATCAAGGCCCCCGCCCTGGTTATGGCCAGGTACAGCATGGCGAGTTCCCAGCAGTTGGGCAATTGCACGATGATGATATCGTCCTTCTTGATACCCCGGGTAATCAGGGCTTCGGCGGTGGCGTCCACGGCCCGGTCGAGTTCCCCGTAAGTCAGTCGCTCCGGTTTCAAACCGACCAGGGCTTCTTTATTGGGAGGGTCAACAAGGCATAGGGCATCCGGCATTTTCCTCACATGTTCCTTGAAATAATCGATAAGTGTCTTTGTCCCCCAAGCCCCCTTTTCCGTCCACTCACGAATACTCTCTTTAGATGCTAAAATCATGATTTGCCCTCCTTTTAGAACAAAACTAGATTAACCCATCCCCTACTTCCCGTCCGCTTATTCCACCTTGAGGATCACAGCTTCCCCCTGGGCGAGGCCTCCGCAGATGGAAGCGACGCCATAGCCGCCGCCCCGGCGTTCCAGTTCATAGGCAAGATGCATGGTTATCCGGGCGGCGCTTGCCCCTACGGGGTGACCGATAGCGATGGCGCCGCCGTTAACATTGGTTTTCTCCTGGAGCGTCTTCCATTTCTTTTCATCATTTCCCGCCAGGATCTTCGTTGACACGAGCGGCATGGCGGCAAAGGCTTCATTAATCTCGATGATGTCCATCTGATCGATGGTCATCCCCACGCGTTGCAGGGCCTGCTCGATGGTCAGGGCCGGGATCACGGCGATATCCCGTGGTTTGGTAGCCGTGCCGATGGACGTCAATATCGTGGCCAGGGGCTTCAGTCCCTTTTCCTGCGCCTCCCTCCGCGTCATGTAGAGGATGGCCCCGGCTCCGGCGCTGAGGGGAGGGGCATTGCCCGCCGTAACCGTGGGGCTGCCATAGATGGGCTTCAGTTTTGCCAGGGCTTCTAAAGTTGTCTTCCGGGGCGATTCGTCCCGTTCGATGACAATCGGGTCACCCTTCCTTTGCGGGATAATGACGGGCATGAGTTCTTCGCCGATTTTCAGTTTTCCCCCGGCAAAGGCTTCGGCATAACGTTCCTGGCTCCGTACGGCCCATTCATCCTGCATCTCCCGGGTGACGCCATATTCCAGAGCCACCTCGCCGGCATCCACGGCCACCGGGGAGAATCCCTTGGCTCCGTAGCCAAGCTCAAAGAGGTTGTCTACCAGCCTGATATGACCAAGACGTATGCCTTTGCGAAGTCCCGGCGCCAGATGCGGCGTTCGGGGCATGTTTTCGGAGCCTACGGCCATACAGACCCCCGCATCCCCTACCTTGATGGCCCGGTAGCCCATGCGAAGCGCCGTCATCGAGGAGCAGCAGGCCCGGTCCATAGTTACGGACAGGATCTCCGGGGGGAATCCGGCGAGGAGGGAGGCCTGACGGGCCGGGATGTCGGTCTCCAGCGCCATTTCCGCCATGACGCAGCAGCCGTAGTTTATTTCATTTACCTCCTCAGGCTTGACGCCCACTCTTTGGATGACTTCCTTCATAACCATAACCGCAAGGTCGATACTCGCGATATCGGCCATGGCGGAATCAAAACGGCTGAAAGGGGTCCTCACGGCACTGACAATTACGATATCATCTTGTTTTCCCACTGGTTTATGTCTCCTTTCGTAATGAAATCTAAAGCCCCATCATCCTGCCCACAATCACCTTCATCACCTCCGTCGAGCCTGCGAAGATGGGAATAACCCTGACATCTCTCGCAAAACGGCAGATCGGATACTCTTCCATATAACCATAGCCGCCATGGAGCTGAACGCAATGATAGGCAATACGGTTGGCCATTTCGGGAATCCAGGCTTTTCCCATGGAAACACGTTTGACGATGTCTTTGCCGGCAATATGGTCGGCAATCAGGGCATCCAGGAAGGTCCTTCCTAATTCTATTTCCGTGGCCATCTCTACAATCTTGAAGGTATTATGCTGGAATGAACTTACCGGCTGGCCGAAGATCTTTCTTTCCCGGCAGTACCTGATGGTCATATCCAGCATGGCCTCAGCCATGGTCTGGGCCATGATGCAGGCCACGAGCCTTTCTCCCTGGAGTTTTTCCATCATGTAGTAGAATCCTTTGCCCTCCATGCCGAGGAGATTGGCGACGGGGACCCGGCAATCCGCGAAGATGAGTTCCGCCGTATCCTGACTGTGCCACCCCATCTTTTTCAGGTTCCGCCCCCTTGTGAATCCGGGCGTGCCGGCTTCGACGCAGATGAGGCTTACCCCTTTGGCGCCGCCGTGGACATCCGTCTTGGCCGCAACGATGACCAGATTGGAATTGATGCCACAGGAGATGAAGGTCTTCTGTCCGTTCAGAATGTAGGCGTCCCCGTCTCTCACGGCGGAGGTCTTTATGGCGGCCAAGTCGGAGCCCGTATCCGGTTCCGTCATGGCAATCGCGGTGATGATGTCGCCGGAGGCACATCCGGGGAGCCACCGCATTTTCTGTTCTGCGCTGCCAAAGCTGTTTATGTAGTGGACAATGATATCATTGTGGAGGGGAAGCATGAGGCCGAGAACTCCCCGGTAGGACATCTCTTCCATGATAATGACGGAATATTCGTAACCGGCCCCGGAGCCGCCGTACTTCTCGGGGAGCCAGGGACAGAGATAGCCCCCCTCGCCCATCTTTTTCCACATTACGCGGGGAACGATCCCCTCCTCTTCCCATTTTTCATAATATGGAACGACCTCCCGATCGAGATAGCGGCCAAAGGCATCCCTGAAGATCGTGTGTTCTTCCGTAAAGAGGTTTCTTTCCATTGCCCGATTCTCCATAATTTACTTCGCCGCCATGCGTATAGCCCCGTCCAGCCTGATCACCTCACCGTTCAGCATCCGGTTCTCGACGATATGCTGGACCAGGTGGGCATATTCCTCCGGATTGCCAAGGCGCTGGGGAAAGGGGACCATCTTGCCCAGGGATTCCCGAGCCGCCTCCGGCAGAGTGTGGAGCAAGGGCGTGTTGAACAGGCCGGGGGCAATGGTCATGACCCGGATCCCGTATTCGGCGCATTCTCTCGCAATGGGCAGGGTCATCCCCACGATACCTCCTTTGGAGGCACTGTAATCCGCCTGGCCGATCTGGCCGTCGAAGGCGGCTACGGAAGCCGTATTAATGATAACGCCTTTTTCACCGTCGGTCTGAGGCTCGTTTTTTACCATCTGTTCGATGGCCAGCCTGATCACATTGAAGGTGCCGATGAGGTTTATCTGAATGGTACGGCTGAAATCGGCTAGCGGCATGGGACCTCTCTTCGAGAGGACCTTCCTGGGAACAGCGCCGCCGGCGCAGTTAACGGCTATATGTATGGCGCCGAAGGCATCGATAGTCTTTTTCACGGCCCCCTGTACCCCTGCCTCGTCGGAAACGTCGGTATGGGCAAAAATGACATCTTTTCCCAACTCGGCGGCGATTTTCTCCCCCCGCTCCGCGGCAAAATCAAAAATCGCCACCTTTGCTCCCATGCTGTTTAAATGCCGGACACAGGCCTCTCCCAGGCCTGACGCACCGCCGGTGACAACGGCCACACTGTTTTTTACGATCATCTTTTTCTCCTTTCTTGTGTTTATCCATCACCCCTTTGCGGGGAATGCATGTGTGGGCGGAGATGAAGCTAATGGGTTCATATTCATTCCACGTTCAGGTCTTGTGTAAGAAGCAGAGGGTAATCTCAGCGCTTGCGGATGCCCCTGAGAATAATCTCTACGGCGCCGTCAATGGTAGTTCTGCGGTAATCGGTTTTTCCTTCTTCAAGCCTGTTTTCCTGGAACTGGATGATACCCATAAAAGTGTTCCAAATGATTATCGACGTCATCCTGGGATCAAGTTTACGAAACCTGCCCTGGATGACACCGTCGGAAATCACTATTCCCAACTGATTGAGATTGGAGCGCATCAGGTCTTTAAGATGATCGAGTTTGTCCTTGGAAAGAAGATTGGAAAATATGGAGGCCTCGTAGCGTGATACGAGATGGTATGCATCGGGGTCTTTATCGTAGAATTCGTAGGTCGCGTCGACGACATTTTTTATTCTGACCTCAGGGTCAATTTCTTTCATTCCCGCTATTTTGATCAGTTTTTTTGAGAGCTTGTCTAATGATGGTTCAACAAGGCTGTAATAAAGATCGTCTTTGCTTTTGAAATAGAGATAGATGGTTCCCTTGGATATCTCCGCAGCTGCGGCAATATCTTCAATGGTCGTAGCAACATAACCCTTCTTGTAAAAAAGAGCGGCTCCACTGTCTCTGATCTGCTTGATGCGGGATTCTTTTTCTCTAAGCTTTCTTTCGCTGATACCCATGATTCCGTGCACATCCTTTGTAGAAATTCATGGAAGGAAGATAGCTGACCACGATCATTAACTGAACGCGTTCAGTAATAAATCAAATCGCGAGTATTGTCAAATTAAAAAATGCGGGGTGTGGCGTCGATGACAGGATGTCCGTCAATTTGAGTAACAGCTTGAGGGCATTGCTTCATAAATTCCGTTACGCATTGTCATTGCGAACAAAGTGAGAAATCTTAATGGACATGAGACAGTGAAAGATATCTCCCGACCGTCGTTATGACAAAGTATTTATGAAATGATGCACTTAGCTTTGGTATCATCATTTGTTCGCAACGACGTTCTTCAACGGCTTGACCATCTCTTTTTCGATCATTTTCAGGAACTTTTTCTTGAAGGCCGGTATTTTCGTCATGAGCATCATGAAAAAGTTAGTCCTCCTGGTCTTGAAATCCCGCTGAGGGAAATCGTAGTAGCCGTGCTGCTTATAATAGCGGTGATCGGACTGGAAGACAACGCGCAACATCCCCCAGACCTCGTCCCGGAAGATTTTCATTCCCCCGACGCCAAGAAAATCGATGGGTTGCACATATCCCTGGCCGGCCAGCTCGACAAGGCGTCCGGCCAGATCGCCCAGGAGTTCATCCAGGCTGAATGAATCTTCGCCTTCATCAGTCACAATGCCGGCAAGATTGGCAAGCTGGAACTGGGCATAGGCGGAAAGGATCTCCTGAAGATTGGGGAGCTGGGCGAGGGGACCGGAAAGGAGGAAAGCGATCTGTTTGTCTTTCAGGGTCGGCGTGTGGGTATTGAAGAATGACCGGTCAAAGTATTGTTTCCAGCGGGAAGACAGATAGCGGTCCCGGATCTCCCCGGCAAAGACGATGATAGCCGCCGTTTTGACCTTGTCGTTATAGAAATCGATATAGCCGTCCTTGCCCTCATACTGGCAGACGTTATCGATACCGCACCGGCAGCAGCCCAGACAGCCCCCTTTGATGTCGATGCTGCTCAAGCTGATCGTTTCAATGTCGTGCATAAAATTGCCCTGGAAGGCCTTGATCATCTTGGGGAGATTGCTCCCTTCCCTTTCCTCGTCTACAAGAACCAGTATCTTTTTAGCTCCCGCCGATACTGCCGGCCGGCTCGGTCCTGGTTCATAAGCAAACCCGCTCGTCACGACAGGCGGGAATTGCTTTGCCGCCGGAACCTGTCTTGCCGCGGCCTTGAGAAAGTTGCCGGCAAACTGGACAAAGCGAGCCCTTTCCCTGCTCCGTACCAGATCGTACATCTCGGCGGGATAACCGCCCAGATATTTCATCTCCAGATCGTCGCAGATCCCGTGGATATAATTGTGGGCCGTATGGTCGAAGAAGTGGACCGACGTAGAGAGGGAAGCGGCATACTTGCTTCGGAACGCCGCTCCTTTGTTCCTTTCGAAAATCAGCTCGATGAACCGCTTATACTGGGAACAGACCAGGCAATAATACAGGGGAAAGGACCAGATGACGGCGTCGGAGGCGGCAACCCGGTCCATAATGTCCTGAAAGGCCTTGTTGTCTCGCTCCATCTTCCGGATCTTCTGGGCAACGTGAAAGATCTGATAGTCGTGATCGGGAAAGGTCTTCTCCAGGTAACGGATGTATTGCAGGGTAACACTGTCATCGCCCTTGGGGCTGCCGTTTAGTACCGTAATTTTCATCTCATTCTTTCCTTCATTTGAGAAAAATAGTTACCTTTTCACATTGTCAGGCATTTACCAATGAAGTCCGCCATTGCGTTCAAAACCGCTTCCCGGGCCTGGAAATGTGGGATGTGACCGCAAGCGGGCACGATCAGACCTGTCGCGGGTCCCGACACCTGGCGGACAATGGCATCCACCTGGGCCGGTGTCCCGTAGGGATCATCCTGTCCCTGAATGGCCAGGACCGGACAATTGACTTTGGAAAGATAATCCTCGATATTCCATTCTCGGAAAGAAGGGGCAAGCCAAGTCTCGGACCACCTTTTGAAGACAAGATCCGTTTTGTCGCCGTGATACTTAGCCAGACGTCCTTTCAGATCCGTATCTCTATAGACCGCGACGGCCTCGCGAATCCCCGCCAGGGTGACATCTTCCACAAAGACATGGGCGGCCTCGGTTATGAGGCAACATACCTTTTCCGGGTACGCAGCGCCAAACATCAAGGCGATGGAACCGCCGTCACTGTGACCAACGAGGATGCTCCTTGTGATCCCGAAATGCCCAAGGACCTGGGGAAGAGAAGTCAGGGCTTCTTTGTGCAAATACCTGGCATCGGCGATTTTATCGCCTGGTTCCGACTTGCCGTAACCCCAGCGGTCGAACACCAGGGCCGGCAGATTGGTTCTCATGGAGAGGGAAAGGGGGAAATCCTTCCATTGTCCGACACTGCCCAATCCCTCATGGAGAAAGATAAGATATGGAGATCCCTCCCGGCCTCTTGCTCCGCCATGAATAATCTCTCCGGCGAGGCGGCGCCCCGCTGCGGAAAAGAAAACGGATTCGCGGATAATTGTTTCCTCCTCGATCATGAACAGCCCCTTACATGAGAGTGACCTTGAGCATGGAAAAGTCGTCCTCCAGGACGGGTTTGCCGTGCATGTCCTGAAGAAATGCGTATAGGTCTTCGATCTCCTGCCCCCCTGCCCCGCCCCGATCGGCGAGATATGACTCCAATTCCTTCAGGGTCCACATCTCCCCGGTCGGCCGGTCCACTTCGTAGGCCCCGTCGGAGAAGATGTAGAGGCGGGACGGGGCGGAAACGTCTTCAATAACCGCCTCCTCATAAGCTACACCCGGGAAGCCGCCGATAAATACATTGTGCGTCATCAGCGACATCGGCCCTTTATTGCCGGTATAAAGGAGGGCCGGCGGATGGCCGCCGCTGGCGTAGCGGAGCCGGCGGGCGCGGCAGTTATAAACGCCGTACCAGATCGTGAAATAAAGATTGTTCTGCTTTTCCATGGGAAAGGCATCGTTAAGGGCGGTCAGGACCTGCCGGGGGGACAGGAAATCGGTACCCGGCAAGGTCTGGGAGCGCAGGGCGTTGAACGCCGACACCGAGAGCAGGGCCGTCCCCACCCCATGCCCGCAGACGTCGAGGAGATACATGGCGAAGTGGTCCTCGTCGATCCAGTGATAGCCCAGGCAGTCCCCGCCAAGCTCGGCGCTGGGGAAAAACCGCCATTCCGTGCTTGCCGGTCCGTTGTTGACAGGTTCGGGCAACAGGGAAATGACATATTCCGCTGCCGAAGCCAGCTCCGCCGCCAGGGCCTGCCGGCTGGCAAGCAAGGCAGCGTAAGCCTCGTTTCTCTGGAGGAGGTTTATATAGCCCGTTGAATGGTAGCGAATCCTCGCCACCAGTTCAATCCGGTCGGGGAGCTTGACGAGGTAATCGTTCGCCCCCCGGGCAAAGGCTTCGGCCTTGGTCGTCGCCTCTTCCTTGGTAGATAGGACGATGAGGGGGACATCTTTTAGCTGGGGATGAACCCGGAAAAACTTGACCAGGGTCAGTCCGTCGATATCGGGCATAATCAGATCCTGGAGGATGATCGTGGGTTCAAATTCAATGGCCGTCTGGATGGCCTGGGTCGGGTCCTGACAGTACTTAAAGAGGATATCCCCCTCCGGGGCGAGCATCCGCTGCACGGCGGCCGCGACAATCGCCTGGTCGTCGACGAGCAGGACCTTGATCTGATGTTCCTTGAGTGAAACCGACATAATTAAACCCATCCCCACCCCAACCCTCCCCTTGAAGGGGAGGGGGGATATTTTATTTTTTCCCCAAACGCTTCATGATCGCCGGGGATATTCTGTCCAGGGGCAGGATATCCGTCGCCCCACCGAGTTCAATAGCTGCGGCCGGCATTCCGTAAACTACGGAGGTCTTTTCATCCTGGGCGATCGTTTGCCATCCCGCTTTCCGCAGCGCCGTAAGGCCCGCTGCACCGTCCCGCCCCATTCCGGTCAGGAGCACTGCCATGTCCCGCCGCGGCCAGTGCCTCGCCAGGCTCTCAAAAAATACATCCACAGAAGGACGATAAGGATAATCCCGGGGCTCCTTGGTATAACTAAGGGAAAGATCCGCCCCCAGAATCAGATGATCGTTTGTGGAAGCAACCAGCACCGTATCGATCAGGGGATGATCCCCCTCGCCGGCAAGGACCACTTTCAACCCGCTCTGTCTGTTCAGCCACTCGGCAAGACCACGGGAAAACTGCTCATCCACGTGCTGAATGATGATGACTGCCGCCCCCAGGACCTTGGGTAACGCCGCCAGGATGACGCTCAAAGCCTTGGGTCCTCCGGTGGATGCCCCGATTGCCACCAATGGGGGGGGGAGCCCCGGATTGGCGGCAATCGGTTTTAAGGAGGCTTTGACCTGGGTTTCCACTTTGCCGATGAGCTTGCCTATGGTTGCCAGCTTTTTTATAATATCCTTTTCCCCATGCAGCTTCCCGGTCGGCGTATCCACGAATACACGGACCGCATCCAAAGCCCCATGTCCCATGGATTCGAACACCTTGGCGGCGTTTGCCTCCACCGAATCGGTCAAAAGCAGGATGGCGCACGGACATGACTTCATAATACCCTTCGTCGTCCCGCTGCCGTCAAGAACGGGCAATGCCAGATCGAGAAGGAGGAGTTCCGGTTTCTCTCTTTGGCATTGCCGTACCGCCCCGGCGCCGTCCGCAGCAGTCCAGATAACGTCGTAACCCGCAATGGCGGTCACGATTTGCTTGAGGGCATCGAGGGTGCGAGCATTATGGTGGGCAATGGCAAGGCGCATGGTCAGGGGTTTCCTATCAGGTCTTTCACGGCAATAAGGAGAGTTTCATCATGGAAACTGCCTTTCGTCAAATAATAGTTGGCCCCCGCATCGAGGCCCCGCAAGCGATCCTCTTCAGAGTCCTTGTAAGACACAATCATCACGGGCAGGGACCGGAAACGGCTATGATCCTTGACCTTCCTGACGAGTTCGATACCGTTCATCCTCGGCATGTCGACGTCGGAAATAAGCAGGTCGAAGCTCGCCTGTTGCAGGGCGTTCCAGCCGTCCATCCCATCGACGGCGACGGTAACATGATAGCCCTCTTTTTCCAGGAGTTTACGCTCGACCTCCCGGACGGTGAGGGAATCATCCACTACGAGGATGCGTTTCTTCTCGGCAACGGCAAGCTTATCCCCCGCACCTACCTTCCCCGGCTTTCCCTGACTGAGGAGTTGATGGATGGAGCGCACCAGATCATCGGCGTCAAGGATCAGCGCCGGAGACCCATCCTGCAATACAGCCGCAGCATGGATGTTGGGCGTCTTTCCCAGGCGGGAATCGAGAGGGCGGACAACGACGGTCTCCTCGCCGCGAAAGCGGTCCACAACGAGGCCATAACGGTTCAGGCGGTCGCTGAGGACGATGATGTGAATCACCCTTCCCGCTTCTTCCGGGGGAGGAAGTTGAAAAAGCTGCCGGCACGTTACAATCCCCACATGTTCGCCGTCGGAAGCGCAAAACTGACGATCTTCCAGGATCTGTAAATCATCACGGGATACCCGCAGTAACCGGTCAATCCGGGACAGCGGCAATGCATAAGGTTCTCCTTCGACCTCGACAATCAGGGTGCGCAAGACGGAAAGGGTCAGGGGAAGCTGGAGGGTAAAGGCAGTTCGTCTGTCCTTTTCCGAATCGACGCGAACCAGGCCTCCGACCTCCTGGGTCATGGAGAAAACCACATCCAGACCGACGCCCCGCCCCGAAATCTCCGTAATCTTATGGGAAGTGGAAAAGCCGGGGAGAAAGAGGAACTCATACAGTTCAGTTCTGGTCAGAGCTGCCGCCATATCTTCTTTAACCAGGCCCTTTTGGACTGCCTTGCTTCTGATGTCTTCGGGGTCCATACCCCCGCCGTCGTCACTGACCGAGACATTAAGCATCCCGGCGACATGGCGTGCTTCGAGGGTTACAAGGCCTTCTTCCGCCTTGCCGGCGGCCTTTCGCTCTTCCGGAGTTTCCAGGCCGTGATCGACGGCATTACGTAAAAGATGGGAAAGGGGGGCTTCGATTTTTTCCAGGATGTCCCGATCCACCGGGGTCGCCTCGCCCAGGATCCGGAAGCGGACCTTCTTGCCCAACTCCTGGGCAAGGTCCCGCACCATGCGGGAGAAGCCGTGCAAGCCTTCGGAGAAAGGGACCATCCGGCTGCCGACCGTCTCGCCGTAGAGGCGATGGGCAAGGTGCTCCAAGCGGCGGGAATAACGCTCATAGTTGACCAACTGATCAGCTATGGCATCCTGCATCCCCTCGATCAGGGCGCCAAACGCCTGGGCGGCGCCCCCATCATCCTCCGCCTGTCCTCCCGGGAAAAGCATTCTGTCCCATTCATCACTAATTACCTTGATGCTGTTTTTCATTTTCAGCAGGGACTTGTTAAAGGAACCGGCAGACTGGGTCTGGACAAGCAATTCCCCCGCCAGGCCCATCAGCCTGTCCATATTTTCAGACATGACCCGGACGAGCACTGCTTCCGTCTTCCGTTGATCGGCGGCCCTTCTTTGTTTGATTGCCGTTCCCGATGTCTCCGCCGCAGGACAGACAGGGGCCGGCGCTTCCTTTTCCGCCGCCGGAATCGCGGCGGCTTCCGGCGTTGCGGCCGTCACCGGAGCGGGGCTTTCCGAGCCAACGTCCTGAGAAGGAAATATGGCGGTCAGACTGTTTTTTAGTTCCTGGGCAAGATCTTCAATGGGCTGGCGCCGATCATGAAACTCCTGGGGAATAGCGGCGGTTTCGAATTTGGACAGGGCCTGAAAGATGTCGTTTCCCTTGAGGAGGAGATCGACATGGCCGGAGACAAGGCGTATCTTATCGTGCTGGGCCGCGGAAAGAATATCTTCCATGGCATGGGCGAGGGTCACCGCCGCCGGAAGTCCGACGATCCGGGCCGCACCCTTGATGGAATGGGCCGCCCGCATGAGGGGCTCCATTTTTTCCGGAGCGGGATCCGCTTCCGCCCCCACCAAGCCGGCCTCCAGAACCCGGGAGTTGTTTTCCAGCTCAATCCGGAAGAGATCAAGCATCATCGGGTCGATATTTTCCATTCCCAGATCCTTTTTTACGGTACGAGACTGCGCGAGAGGGACGAAAACAGATCATCCTCGCTCAGGAGCCCCACATGGACGCCGTCAAGATAAAACAGTCCTTTCGTCAGGCGCCGCGGCCCCTTGGCCACGGTCACGGGCAGGTCCTGCAACTCCTCCCGGTCAATACGGGCAACCCCCCTGATCTCATCCACAGGAAAGACAAAACGGTCCGCCTCTTTTTTTATGATCATCAGACGGGGGATAATCTTCCGGTCCGCCTCTCCCCTTTCTTCCCCGGTCAGATCGAGCAAGCCCGACAGGGAGACGCATAAATGGAGTTCGCCGTGAATATGAGCAATACCCCGGAAGACGCGATTACTTCTGAGGGGAAGGCGGCGCACGACCACCATCTCGGCAATTTGTTGAAAATATTGCGTCTCCAGGGCCAGGACCTCGCCGGCGACCCGGAAGACCATGACCGAGAGGGGGTGGGAACATTCCACTTCTTTTTCCCGTGCCATGACGGCGGCGCGCTCCTCCAGCAACCCCTCGGGTATAGGCCGGTCCAGGAGATCACGCCCCGCGGCGGCGTATACGGGACAGCGACGGCAATGGCCATAAACTTCCAATTCCGGGCACCCGGAGGTCCCAAATACCCCGATTTCGCTCCAGCATCTGCTTTGGGAAGCATCGGTTTCACTTTTCACCTGAAATTCCCTCGTATATCATTGGATTCATAGATATATCAGAACCTACCCCATCCCCCTCCTGACCTCCCCCTTGAAGGGGGAGGTCAGGAGGGGGATGGGGTAGCCGTTGCCGCTCAAGGCGTGTTAACCTGTTTTTAAACAGGTTTGCTTTCTTATGGTCATGACGGCGTTCATACATCAGCCCGGCGTGAATGACCGTCTCAAGGTGGTCGGGATCAAGATAGAGGGCCTTGAGGTAGCATTCTTCCGCTTCGCCGGCGCACTCCCGGGACTCATGAATCAAGCCCATAAGATAATATGCCTCCGCGCAGGGTTGATCCTTTTCGAGATAGTTTCGGCAAAGGGACAGGGCCTCCTCCATCTCTCCCCGGTCCGCCAGGGAACGGGCCTGAATGAGAACTTCTGTCGGTGATGCATCGTTTACAAAATCCCTGGCGGGAGCTATGACTGCCGGCGGCGTTCCCACCGTCCCCAATGATCTCAACCCTTCAGCTTCCCGCCGTGGATGAATTTCCCTCCTCCCAGGCAATCGCAGAGAAGGGGAGATACAGCTTCTTTCCCCTTTTCCCAGGGGTTTTTTCAAGGCAAAGGACCGGGGATGATCCACCAGCAGGTATCCCCGCTGCCGCCAGAAAAGCGCCTCCGCGTGGCCGGCAATCAAGACCCCTCCGGGACGCAACATCCGGTCGATATGATAAAATGCCGTCTCCTTTGCCTTTGTGTGGAGATAAATCAGCAGATTCCGGCAAAAGATCACTTGGTAGGTTGGCATCTGCGCCATTGATGCCGGCTGAAGCAGATTGTCGCGAAAGAAACGAACCATGGATATGACCTGCTGCGAGATCCTGACCTCCCCCACTTCCTGATGAAAATAGCGTCTCCCCATCTCCCCGGTCACGCCCCGGAAAGATCCTTTTCCGTATCTGCCTCCCCTGGCGACCCTCAAGGCATTTTCGCTGAGATCGACCGCGTCGACCGCGAATTCTTCCGGCGCCATTCCCGCTTCCAGGAGGGTCATGACAATGGAATAAGGCTCTTCCCCCGTTGAACAGGGTACGGATAGAATCCTTGTTTTCTCTTTGCCGGTTTTTTGTTTCCCCCGCTCCGGAAGGTAATGCCGCAGATAATCGAAGGGGCCATGATCACGGAAAAACCACGTCTCCGGGACAACCACCGCTTCAATGATCTTTTCTATCTCTCCCGGTGATGATTTGAGGCATCCCACATACTCCTCAAGAGATGAAGAGCCTGATTTTTTTAACAGTCCCGCCAGGGTCCTTTCCAGGAAACCCTTTCCCATGGATGACAGCTCAAGCCCCAGGGCGTCCGTCAGTATCTTTTCGATATAAAGGGAATGGTTCATGATGCTTCTTCGAGAGCGGCGAAAAGAGCGATCTGCAGATCTGCGGGCAGGATTTTATGCAAATCGATCAGTTGGAGGGATTTTTTTTCATCCACCCAGATTTTACCCAGATAGGGCGCTGCCGCAATGGCAATCCCCGGCGACTGCATCCTTTGCATGTCGCAGGCAACGACCTCGGTAGCCCCCTCGGCGATCAGCCCCAAAACCCTCGATACGACGGGGGATGCTTCATAATGGACCATAACGATCCGGGTGCTCATCAAAGGCCGGGACGGAGCCCCCATCAGAAGGGCGCTGAGGTCAATTACGGGAACCAGGGACCCGCGGTAATTGAAAAGACCGGCTACATAATCGGCGGCATGGGGAACCTTTCTCAAGGTTACCAGGGGAGCAACCTCGATAATGGTCTTTCCTTCCAGACCGAAATAATCCCCTCCCACGCGGAATTGAAGAACCAGCATAGCCTATGCGCTGATGCGGAAACGGGCAACCTCGTTTTGAAGCCCCATGATGGCTTCATTGAGTTGCTCCGTAGCCAGTTTAAATTCGTGGAGAGACTCCCTGGTTTGATCGGCAGCTACCGTCAATTCACTCATCGCCTCACTTATCTGCTGAGCCCCCACGGACTGGGCGTGCATCCCCTCTTTCACCGTCGCGAACTGAGGCCCGTGCTCCCGCACCTGATCGATTATCCCGCCTAACTGGTTGCTGATGGTCACCACGGTTCCCACGCCCCGGCGCACCTCGTCGGCAAACTTGTCCATTTCCATCACCCCGGCCGAGACGGAGGTCTGCATCTCTTTGACGACATGCTCGATATCCTGGGTGGCAATGGCGGTCTGATCAGCCAGACGGCTGATTTCCCTGGCGACGACGGAAAACCCTCTCCCGAATTCTCCCGCCTTTTCGGCCTCGATGGCGGCATTGAGGGATAATAGGTTCGTCTGGTCGGAAATCTTGTTGATCACCGTTACGACGCTGGAGATTTTATTGGCCCGGTCGCTGATCGTTCCCAGTTTGCCGGAGATGGAAGTGGTCGCCGTTGCCAGCCCCCTCATGGCGGTTTCCATATTCGTAAGATCCGAGCGCCCTCCTTCCGCCATATGAATCGTCTGGTTCAGGGAAGAGCCGACGCCATCCATTGTCTGCACCAGATCCTCAGCGGTCGCGGAAATCTCCTTGCTTGTCGCCGTTACTTCTGTCGTGGATGCCGCCTGTTCGGCCACCGTCGCCTCCAATTCCCGGGCGGACGCGGCGATCTCGGTGGCGGATGTCGTCACCTGTATCCCCGAACGCTGGACCTGGCCGATGAGACCGTCGAGATTGTCCACCATAACCTGGAAGGCCTTGAGGAGTTCCTGTGTCTCATCGCGATTCAGCAAAATACCGGCGTCGTCTTCCCGTCCCTTCCCAGCAAACGGGGCCAGATCCATCTTTGCCTCCTGAATATCCCCGGCCGCGATCTTACGGGCCAGGTCCGTCGCCAGGCTGAGCGGTCTTATCATCCGATTACCGACAAATATGGCCAGTCCCGTTGCCAGCAGCAGAATTACGCCGCCGGCAAGGAGGATTTCCCAGTACATGCGATCGATTACGTTCTGGACATGGCTGATAGGTTTGAAGAAATCTTCCTCATAAGTCCCGGCATTGATGATCCAGTCATAAGGTTCAAAATAGAGAACCGCCACAATCTTCTTGCGGACCCGCTGTTCGCCGGGATTCTGCCAGTTGTAGGTATGAAAGGTCACCTCCCCCTTGGGCGACGCTATGGCCTTCGTCGTTATTTCCTGGATAATGTGACTACCCTGGGCGTCTTTCTCATTCCAGATGTTCTCACCGTCCCGGGCCCCATCCTTGGAAATTACATATTTCCCGCGATTTTCCCCCTTGCCGCCGATAACGGCCACATAACCCGTCTTTCCCACCTTGGTATTCAAAATCGTTTTGCGCAGGGACGCGACGGCCTCGAGTTTCTCGCCGACAAAGAGCATGCCGATGATCTTGCCTGAATTGTCGGTAAGGGGCTCATAGGCTGTCAGGTACCAGGCGTTGACCACATAGGCCAAGCCCCGGTAGGATTGGCCCTTTAACACGGCGGCAATGACGGCATTGGGTGTTCCGTCCGGATTAAGGGACGGGATATAAGTGCCGATTGCCCGTTTGCGGTCCAGATCCTCGACATTGGTTGCCACGCGCACCATTTCCCCCTCGGCGTTCATACGCTGAAAGATCGTACAGGCGCCGCCAACTATTTCTTTGACCTCGTCAACCACGGGGGTGGAAACGGAGGAACTCGTGTTCTGTCCCAGCCAGGCGCCTCCGACCAACATTTTGGGAAGGTTAAGCTTTTGGGTTTTTTTTGTGAATTGATTTGAAACCTCCCAGAGGACAGTCTGGGAACTTAATTCAACGGTTTTATGCTGTTTAAGGATTCCCCGGGCCACATTCAGGTCATGATTGATTTTTTGCTGGATCAGGTCATTCGACGTTTCGCACAAGCCATACACATCTTTGGCAATCTGGGCGATATTCATCATGGCGAAGGTGCTCATTTCCTTGCCCGCCACTTGGGAAACGGATGTCTGAAACTGACCGACAAGAGCAATCATCACCAGGACGGGTAAAAAAGCCGCCAATACCGCAAGACCAATAACCTTTTTCTTCAAGGTGATCTGGATCTTCATGGTCCCCCCTTATTTGATTAACAATTGGTGTTCCATTACCATCTTATCCCGTTAAATTAAAGAATATTCTCAGGTAAAAAATGCGATTCTGATTGCGGTCATGATCATTTTCAGACCTCCCGCCAGTCTTTCATCTTTTCAGCTTATAGCTCTTGACATTTCCCGTCATTTTTGCCTTTACTTTCTTCAGTCTCACCTTTCATATCGGAGGAGATCATGGGTCATATGAAAAGTATCCTGTTTAGCTCCTTTTGTCTCATTCTGCTTAATTTACTGCTCTTTGCGGGAGCTCCCAATGCCCTTGCCGGGGACGCCATTCGCATTAACGGCTCGGGGGCCGGTCTGGAGATGATGAAACCGCTCATGGAAGGCTATGGCAAAGCCTTTCGGGGTGTCTCCTTCGCAATGGAAAAGCCATTAGGAAGCTCGGGGGCAATCAAGGCGCTTCTTGCCGGCGCTATCGATATCGCCGTCACAAGTAAACCTCTCAAGCCTGAAGAAATAGCGCAAGGCGGGAAACTCAGATATTTTGGCAAAACCCCGCTGGCCATCGTAACCGGGAAAAATGTTCCCCTAAAAACCATTTCAAGCAAAGAATTGGAAGAAATATATGCAGGCAAAACAACAAAATGGCCAAACGGCGAAACCATCCGGATAGTACTGCGTCCGAACGAGGATATCGACACATACATTTTGAAGAGACTTTCGCCCGGTATGGCCGAGGGCATAACCAAAGCACAGCGTCGACAAGGGATGATTATCGCTGTGACCGATCCCGAATCGAATGAAGCGGTGGCAAGGACTATGGGCGGGATCGGCGCTTCCGGTCTTACCGGTGTGCTGGTCGGTAAAGCATCCCTGAACGTCCTCGCTCTCAACGGTGTCAAGCCGAGTCGAAAAACCCTTGCCGATGGAACCTACCCCCTCGCCAAAGACATAAATTTTGTTACTACGGGTAAACTTCCCCCTGCCGCCGCAAAATTCCTCGACTTCATTTACTCACATAAGGGACGCAGCATTGCGGAAAAAGCCGGCGTTTTTATAACGGCGGGCAGCAAATGACATTCCGTTCCAACTCCATAACCCGCACTTCATCGGTATTGACCGCGATAGTCAGTCTTATTGTCGCCGTCTCCATTCCGGCAGCTTATTTTGCAATTACCTACCAACACATGGAAGGGAGTGTCAACGCCGAGATCGCCCTCTCTGCAAGAGCGATTGAAGGACTGGTCAATAATAATCCCCTTTCCTGGCAGTTCGAGGAGCTTCGTCTTCAGGAAATACTTGAGCGCCGCCTCGCTCATGATAACCGCGATAAGCGGATTATCAGGGATATGCAGGGACAGATCATCGCCCAGACGAGTGAACCGGTACCAAATCCCTCCCTGACATTCAGCCAACCCATTTATGATTCGGGCGCCCAAGTGGGACGAGTTGATATTTATCGCTCCATCTCAACTCTTATTGCCCGGACGGCAATAATCGGCGCCGGTTCTGTCCTCTCGGGAATTATGATCTTCCTTCTTTTTCGCACTTTCCCGTTGCGGGCCGTGCAAAGGGCCTATCACGACTTGGAAGAAAATGAGCAACGCCTCACCCTCGCCTTAAAGTCAGGAGTTTTTGGCGTTTGGGATCTGGATATCAAAAAGAACGTCATGGTTTGGGACGACAAGACGTACGAAATATACGGTGTTTCAAGAGATTCCGTTCACGTGGTTATGGAAGCCTGGCAAAACGCCATTCATCGGGAGGACCGCGACCGGGTTTTGAAAGGTGTACGGACCGGAGTTCTCGAGGAAAAGTGCTACAATACCGAATTCCGCATAGTTCATCCCGATGGTAAGGTCAGACATATAAAGGCCGACGGCATTGCAATACGTGACATGGATGGGAAACCCTCAAGAATGATCGGTTTGAACCACGACATCACTGATCGCAAACAAACGGAAGCGGATAAAGAAATACTGGAGTCCCAAAACCTGCAGCTCCAGAAGGCCGAAAGCCTGGGCCGCATGGCCGGGGCCATTGCCCATCACTTTAACAACCAGCTCGGAGTAGTGATCGGTAACCTGGAGTTGGCCATTGGCGTTTTGCCACGAAGTGCGGAACCCGTCAACATACTGAACGCATCCATGCAAGCGGCATGGAAGGCAGCGGAAATGAACAGCCTGATGCTGACCTACCTCGGACAATCATTAGACAGACGTGAGCCGCTGGACCTTTCCGGGACCTGCCTGCGGAACCTGCCCATCCTTCAGGACGTCATTACGGGGGAAGTCTCATTAGAGACCGATTTGCCTTCCTCCGGTCCGATCATCACGGCAAACGCAAACGAGATACAACAGGTCATCAGCAACCTGACCACCAACGCCTGGGAAGCGATCGGTAAGAATCGGGGCGTCATTCACCTGAGCATCAAAACAGTTTCCCCGGCAGAAATACCGGCAGTGCATCGTTTCCCCATCAACTGGCAACCGCAGGCCCCGGCCTATGCCTGCCTGGAAGTGACGGATACGGGCAGCGGCATCGCAGCCGACGATTTGGATAAGCTTTTCGATCCGTTTTTCTCCAGCAAGTTTACCGGCCGGGGCCTTGGCCTGCCCGTGGTCCTGGGGATTGTGAAGGCTTACGCCGGGGTCGTCACGGTGGAAAGCGAACCGGGACGAGGGAGTATATTCCGGATCTTCTTGCCCGTAGCTGCCGAAAAAGCAGTTCCCCGGCAGCCGGACAAAGAGTCTTATGCCCCGGAAATGGAACGGGGAGGGACGGTGCTGCTGGTCGACGACGAGGAGATGTTGCGCGCCACGGCCGCAGCCATGCTCAAGGGTCTGGATTTTTCCGTGCTTGAAGCAAAGGACGGCATCGAAGCAATTGAGGTGTTCCGGCAACACCGGGATGAAATCCGTTGTGTCATCTGCGACCTGACCATGCCGCGTATGAACGGTTGGGAGACATTAACGGCGCTGCGCAAACTCGCGCCCGACTTCCCGGTGATCCTGGCCAGCGGCTACGACAAGGCCCATGTCATGTCGGGAGACCATCCCGAATTGCCCCAGGTCTTCCTGGGCAAACCTTACCGGCTCAAGGGGCTTAACGACGCTATCTGTGAAGCCCTGGCCGGCAAAAAGAAGTGACAAGTTTAATGTAATGTGATTTCCGTGCGGTTTAACGGGTCAGACGGCAGCCGGAACAGAATTTGGACGCCGGCGCCGCCTCTTTCTTCGTCGCTTTGCCGGGGCCGTGCCGGGCGGTTCTGAGCACTCCACGGGAGGAACATCTGAAAGGAAGGCGTCCCACCATTCCAGGGCGGTTCGATTTTCCCCTTTTGTCTCCGCCGATAGACGCAGATATGCCAGGGCGTCCGCAAATTCCGGTCTGCCGGCCATGGAAGCGGGACGTCGGGGCGGCATTCTGTGGAGGGAGGGCTGAAAGGCGAGGATGCGGCGCAGGCGATCGCCGACCCGCGCCGGAATGGTCACGGTCTTGCAGAACTCCGCCAGGAAAATGGCGCAGGCGGCATCGAGCGCCTGCTGGCGCGGAATGCCGTCACGGTGGCGGACAAGGGCCTCCTCTTCCAGGCTGGGGCCGAAGAGTGCCGCCAGAAAGAGCGCCGGCGAGGGGGGCGTTCCGCTTCGATATAGTTCATCGAGGCATTCAAGGTTTGTCTGCATCAACGTCAAGTTATGACTGTTTCCATGAAGCCACTGGCTGAACCTGGGAAAAAGGGCGGCCAGGAGTCCGCTTCCGTCCATAAGACTCAAAACCGGTCGCGCCGATCCATACTGAAAGAGCTTCAGCATCTCTTCATAGAGCCTTGCCGGGGCAGCGCGGGGAATAGTGTAAGAGAGGGAGCAGAGGGTCTCCCAAGTGGCGGGTTCGATGACGAAGTTATGGGATGCGGCAAAACGAACGGCCCGGAGCATTCGCACCGGGTCTTCCGTAAAGCGGACAAAAGGGTCGCCGATGGGACGAATGATCCGCTCCTTGAGGTCGCTCAGTCCGGTGCTGTAGTCAATAACCGAATAATCCAAGATATTGTAGGCAAGGGCGTTGATGGAAAAGTCGCGGCGGAGGGCATCCTCCTCCGGGGTGCCAAAGACGTTGTCACGAAGGACCATTCCATCATCGTCTATGAGGTGACGGGGAGGCCTTTTGTTTAGACCCGCCGCTTCCGCGTCCACGAGGTGACGAGGCGGTTTTTTGCCGTGACCCGTCCCTTCCGTATCTATATCCCCCTCATCGGCAGGGGCGGCGGCTCGGAACGTGGAGACTTCGATGATTTCGTCCTTAAAGTGGAGATGGGCGAGCCGGAAACGGCGACCCACGAGGCGGCAGTTACGAAAGAGCCGCTTGATCTGGCCGGGAGTGGCGTTGGTAGCGATGTCGAAGTCCGTGGGGGTTCGCTTCAGGAGCAGGTCGCGGACGCACCCCCCCACCAGATAGGCAATAAATCCATAGTCACGAAGTCGGTAGAGAGTGCGCAGGGCATTCGGGTTCACCTGCTTTCTGGATATACTGTGTCCCTTCCGGGGAATGATCAGTGGTTGCATTGTCTTCACCATAGCACACACGGTCGAAAAAGCAAATCTTCGGCAGCAGGGTAAATATGAGGTTCTTCAAACCATAATTATTGTGGCATCATTTCTTGTATTTCGATACAAAGTTATCCAAATGATTTGATTCCATCACTACGCAGGGAAGTTCATGAACAGGCGCATCGATAGAGAAACGGAGACCATCCGTAAAATGATCGGCATTTACTGCCGGGATCACCACCCAAATAATGATCTCTGCCCCGATTGCCGGCAATTACTTGAGTATGCTGAGAAACGGACAAATTCCTGCCCCTTCGGCAAGGACAAACCCGTTTGCGCCGATTGCCCCGTCCATTGCTACAAACCGGAAATGCGAAAAAGAATCCGGGAGGTCATGCGTTACGCCGGGCCGCGGATGATCTGCCGCCATCCCCTCCTTGCCATCCGTCATCTTCTGGACAAACGCCTGAAAAAGGCTCCCCGGTAGAATTTTTATTGTAATACAGACGGAATTGTCAGCATATATTTTCTTTCGTTTTCTTCATATTTTATATTGGCATGGTGCAAGGAGAGACAAAAAAATAAATGGTTGTGAAAATCTTGCCAAGAGATTATGCTTCATTTCAGAATACTTACAAAGGATAGGGGGAGCCGTTAGTCCGCAAGTGCGAAGACAACAAATAAATGATCAGTGCATAGAGCCCTGAAGATTCCCGTGGGGCGTGGAGTTATCCGGAAACTTTAGAATAACTTGCTAGCAGCACTAAGCAGATCGAACCCTTTACAATCACACAGTTTTCATTTGGCCAAGGAATTGAGGTGATAATGAATTCGGCAGTCAAGCAGGAGTTCTTTCGTTGGATCGGCGGTCTTGGTTCTTCAACTCTTACAGATATTGAACGCAAACTGCTCAATCTGCTGGTTACTCATTTTGACACATTGGCACCGCTCACGACTGCAAAAGGAAGTAATAATAGAGCCTCAAAGTTGAATGAACTGATTCAAAGACACCATGCCACACTCTCAAACGAATTTCCCGATATCCCAAGCCATCAAACCGACAACTCGGAAAAATTCGATCGAATAGCAGAACTGAAAATCGGGCCGTTCCGAGGCTTTGCAACAAGCGAATCGTTTGCATTCGACAAAAAGTACACCTTCATGTACGGTCCCAATGGTTCCGGCAAATCGACCTTTTGCGAAGGTCTCGAATATGCGCTGCTCGGTGGAATCGAAGAAGCTGAGGTCAGGAGACTTACTATTGATGAATATATCCGGAATACCGAGAAAAACGCTGCGACATCCCCAATCGCTCATAGTGTAAACGGTGCCGGGCAGAAAGTGCAAATACCTCAAAATCAGGCTCTCTACCGTTTTGCCTTCATCGAAAAAAATCGGATAGACGGCTTCGCACGAATAGCCGCAACAACGGCAAGTGCACAGAAAGACCGCATTGCAACGCTCTTCGGACTCGGCGCATTCAGTGCATTTGTTGATGGTTTTACCGATGATTTTGAAAAGTATATCACGCTTGCAAATGCAAAAGCTGACGCGTTCAAAGCTGAATCTCAAAATCATGAGGATGACAAAAAACGGATTTCTGCGATAGATTTGGAATTATCGGAAAACGCCAATAATGTGGCGTTACTACTCAAATATATAGCACGTGAAGGCATCCTATCTGCGGATGATTTGAAGCTGTTTCTCAACGGCACCGATGGAATTTCCGGATACATTGGCGAACTTCAGCGATTAAAAGCAGAACAGATTCCAGACGATTTTACGACTGAATCACTCGATTCATTGCCGACATCTCTATCAGAAATCAATGCCTCTTTGGAATCACTTAGCAAAGACCTCGACCAGCTCAAGGGTCTCTCTTCGGATGTCAATTTCAAAGATTTGTATTCGGCGATTGTGTCAATCGGTTCTACCCCAAATGCCGACTTATCACATTGCCCCGCATGTAAAACCCCGATTGAACAAGTAGTTGCCAATCCCTTTGAAAACGCAAAAGTAGAACTGGGCAAGTTGGAAATCCTTTCCGAATTACAAAAACGAATTTCAGAAACCGGCAATTTGCTTTCCAAAGATGTTCGCGTTGCGATTTCAAATATCAAAACTGTAAATGAATTAGGCAAGAACGTTGGATATGCAGGTAATACAATTCAAGTACTGACAGAATTTGATTTCATCGATATCGCGACAGTCGAGAATTGGAAACCGGTTCTTGAGTCGGAACTATTGGTTTTAGAAAACCTTGCCTCTCAGATTGAAGCAATCAAGGCTTCAATCTCAGCCTATAGCACTGCACTATCCGCTAAAAGAGAGCAGCAAAAGGCAGTTGATAGCGAGTTGAAGAAATATCAGGACTTCAATACCCGACTTATCGAATTGACCGCCATTGGGAAAAATCTGGCCGAGGAAAAAGCCACACACCAAAAAGCTGTCGATGTTTTTACAACAGCCAATGCGGCAAAGCTCAAAGAGATTGAAGATGAGAACCAGAGAATCGCAATAAACCAACAATATGCAAATGCGTACAAGAAGTTGATACGGCATTTGAAGTTGACCCGTAATCAGTTGCCAGCCAAGCTTTCAGCGGGACTTTCGGAGAAGGTCAAAGAGTACTACAATACCGTCAACGCTCACGATCACGACTTTGAACTGCTTGACTCATTGACGCTTCCTGCGACGACTGGTGCAAAAATTAAAATCAAATTCAAAGGGGACTCACGAACCCATGATGCCTTGCATATCCTGAGTGAAGGACACATAAAAGTACTTGGAGTCTCAATTCTACTCGCTAAGGCAGTAAATGAAAATCTTGGGTTCCTGATTTTCGATGACATTGTAAACGCAATTGATGACGGCCACCAGGGCGGCATTGCCGATCTCTTATTGTGCCACGATGATTTGAAAGACCGTCAACACATTTTGACTTGTCATGGTGATGCATTCATCAATAAACTTGAGCACAAACTTGGCACATCACTGGCCGGAAAACATGTTTCGAGTTATCGGTTTATCCCTGCCGATATGGTAACAACGCGCGGTGTTCAAGTTTCAATCGGTGATTCAAAACACTATTTACTTAAAGCGAAAGAATATCTGGGGAAGAATGATTTGAAGGACTCTGCGATGGATTGCCGCAGGGCGGTGGAGAGTATTTCTTACCAGCTCTGGAAAAAACTCGTTAAGCGGCTGAAAGTAAATCTGAAAGTTACCATGCGAGCTCCGGGCGTTGCACCTGACTTGGCTACAGTTGTGGATAGCTTGATAAAAGAACTGGAAGAAGTAATAGGGGCTGAAGAACTCCGTGGGAACCTTTCAACACTAAAAGCAAAACATCATTGGAGTCTTCTCAATAAAGGTGTTCATGAAGATGGCGAGGACAGCCAGATAGAATTTGAGCGAGACGACATTTTGAAACTTATCACGCTCATTCAAAGCATCGAAGGGAATGTTGCTTCTTTCAAAGTGTCAGTGGCGAGTGCATAGGAAATTTTAAAGTAATAACCCGCCAGCGGCGGAAGCGGATGTTAACATGGCAAGTCAATCGACTCGTTACACTCGCGGCTGATTTTTACGTTGGACCTTTGAGAATTGCGCAAGATGAAATCTTGTGGTACGGTTAGGCAAATAATGGAGGTGCGTTATGCACAGCACAAAGGATATCATTCAGGAGGCCACCGCACTTCCCGTAGAAGAGCGCATCATCGTGGTTGACTCCCTCCTTCGAACCCTGAACATTCCAAACCCGGACATTGATACGGAATGGGTAGGGGTTGCCAAGCGTCGGCTTGCGGAGCTCCGGTCCGGACGTGTCAAACCCATTCCAGGTGATCAGGTCTTTGCACGAATCAGAGAGCGTTTCGGACGATGACGTTTGATTTTCATCCGGAAGCAGAAACGGAATTCCTTGATGCCATCGCATACTACGAAAACTGCGCACCGGGACTGGGAGAAGATTTCTCTCTGGAGGTCAATTTTACAGTACAGAACATCCTGTCCTATTCGCACGCATGGCCGATCATCGAAGATGATGTCCGCAGATGTCTTACCAGTCGCTTCCCATACGGAGTTCTATACAGCATTGAGTCCGATCACGTTTACATCCTCGCGGTCATGCATCTTCATCGGCACCCGGACTACTGGAAGTCCAGACGCTAGACGGGCCAAGTAGCATGATCAAGCGATGCCGCCGCCGTCCGGTTGAGCCGGTTCAGCTTCCCCCAGGTGGGGGTTCATCGTAGTTTCGCAGTTGATTTCCCTTTTCCCCTCATGATAGGTTATCCACATCATGGCCGGATTGAAACTTTATACCAGTAACCGCATGGAGGCGCTGAGCGCCAGCCTCGCCGAATTACTGCGGGATGAACCGCTTGGCGACCCCTTGGAGGCGGAAATAGTTATCGTCCAGAGCCGGGGAATGGAGCGCTGGCTGTCCCTGGAACTGGCCCGCCGCCGCGGGATCTGCGCCAATATCCGTTTCCCCTTCCCTATTCATTTCGTCTATGATGTCTTCCGTCATACCCTGGGTAACCTGCCGGAGGCATCCCCCTACGATCCTGCCGTTCTCACCTGGAAGATCATGCACCTTCTCCCCCGCAGTATGGACGGAGAGGCCTTTCAAAGCCTCAGATATTATCTCGGCAGCGGCGGCATGAATCTCCGCTCCTACCAGCTCTCCGCCCGCATTGCCGGCGTTTTCAATCAGTATCTCCTCTTCCGGCCCGAGATGATCAGGAAGTGGGAAAGGGGCGAGGAGGACCACTGGCAGGCCCTGCTCTGGCGGGATCTCGCCCAAAGCATGGAATCTCCCCATTTGGCGGCCCTCCAGGAGGACTTCTTTCAGGCCCTTCGGGAGCGGACGCCGGCCTGGCCGGATATGCCCCGGCGGATTTCCGTCTTCGGCGTCTCCGCCCTGCCCCCCTTTCACCTGAAAATATTGGCGGCCCTGGCCCCTGCCATGGAAGTCAATCTTTTCCTCATGAACCCCTCCCGGGAATACTGGCACGATATCGTGTCGGACCGGGAGATGACAAGGATTGCCGAAAAAACGAAGACCTACGGTCTTTCCGAGGCGGAGGACCTCCACCTGGAACAGGGCCACAGCCTCCTCGCTTCCCTGGGGATGTTGGGCAGGGATTTTTTTCAGCTCCTGAACGATTATCCCCTCATTGAAAACGCCCTTTTTGAAGATCCGGGCGAGGAGAATCTGCTGCGGACCATTCAATCGGACATCCTGAATCTCCGGGAGCGGGGACGGGGAGGGAAAAAGCTCCTCCCCGCTGACGACACTTCCCTCCTGATCCATTCCTGCCACAGTCCCATGCGGGAGATCGAGGTCCTTCAGGACCGCCTCCTTTCCTTCTTTGCCGCCGACCCCGGCCTGAAACCGGGGGATATCCTCGTCATGACTCCGGACATAGGGTTATACGCCCCTTTCATTCAGGCAGTATTCTCTCTTCCCGCCGACGATCCCCGCTGGCTTCCCTTCAGCATCGCCGATCGCAGCATCCCTCAGGAAAGCCCCCTGATCGAAGCCTTTTTCCGGCTCCTCGCCCTCCACGGCAGCCGCTTCCCGGCCTCCGAGGTCTTCGATATTCTCGCCACGCCGGCAGTCAGGGAAAGATTCTCCCTTTCCGAGGCCGACCTGCAAGAGATTCATCACTGGCTGCAGGAAACGGGGATACGCTGGGGAACGGACGCCGCAAGCCGGGGGGGGATGGGTTTACCCCCCCTCCCCTGGAATACCTGGCGGGCGGGACTGGAGCGGCTCCTCCTTGGTTATGCCCTGACCGCCCCACGGGAAGGCCGCCTTTTTCAGGGCATCCTGCCCTATAACCAGATAGAGGGAAGCGTTACGGACATCCTGGGTCGTTTTCTGAACTTCACGGATATTCTCTTTCGCTCCGTTGCCGCCCTGGGCGAACAAAGAACACTCCACGACTGGGCTGAATATCTGATTGGTTTTTCAGACACCTTCTTTACCGCAACGGAAGAACGGCTCCGCGACCTCCAGGCCCTCCGCCGCAGCCTTCACAAGCTGTCAGATCTTCAGGATGCTTCAGGATTCCCGGAGCGGATTCCCCTGGAGACCGCCCGGGCGTGGTTAAAAGGAAATATCGCCGGCCAGGCTTTCGGTACGGGCTTTCTTACCGGCGGCGTCACATTCTGCGCCATGCTGCCCATGCGCAGCATCCCCTTCCGGATCGTCTGCCTGCTTGGCATGGGTGACGATTCCTATCCGCGCCGGTCTTTCACCCCCGGCTTCGATCTGACGGCAAAACAGCCCCGTCCGGGGGACCGCTCCCTCCGGAACGATGACCGCTATCTCTTTCTCGAAGCGATCCTTTCGGCCCGGAATAAGCTCCACATCAGTTTCGTGGGGCAAGATGTCCGGGATAACAGCTCTCGCCCCCCGTCGGTGCTGGTGAGCGAGCTTTTAGATAGCATCGAGGAAGGATTTGAATGCTCCGAAGGGGAAATCCGCGCCGGACTGGTAATAAAACACCCCTTACAGGCCTTCAGCCCCGCCTACTTTGGGAATAACCCGCAACTCTTCAGTTATTCGCCGGAGAATGGAGCCGCCGCCCGGCGGGCCTTACAGAAACGGGAGGATCCACTGGCCCTGATTTCCGCCGGCCTTCCCGAGGCAGGGAAGGAATGGAAGACGGTGAGCCTCTCCGCCCTCTGCCGTTTTTATGCAAATCCCGCCCGTTATCTCCTCCAGAAGCGCCTCGGGATCCGCCTGGAAGACGATCAGGCCGTCCTGGAGGATAAGGAACGCTTCTCCCTCGACAACCTGGAACAATACCAGGTCCGCCGGGAGCTGATCGACCAGGGACTCTCCGGCCGGGAGATTCCGAACCTGCAGGAAACGATCCTCGCCGCCGGGCGGCTCCCCCACGGCAATCCGGGTGTTTGCAGCTATGAAGACCAGCATCGCTTAGCAACCTACTTCCTCGCCCGTCTAGGCCCCCTGGCTTCCGGCCCCCGCCTGGACAACCTGGTTATCGACGGCAGCATCGGCCCTTACCGCCTGACCGGAAGGATCGAACATCGCTACGAACACGGCGTCGTCCATTTCCGTCCCGCCAAGGTCAAGGCCAATGACCGCTTGCAGATCTGGATCACCCATCTCTTCCTCCACCTGGTCACGGATTCCCCAGGCCCCCGCCAAAGCATCTACATGGGAGAAGACATGACGTGCCGGTATCCTTCCCTGGCCAATCCCGAGGAGGACCTCGTGAAACTCCTCGCCATCTATTGGGAGGGCCTCCACCGCCCCCTCCGTTTTTTCCCCCGCACCTCGGCTGCTTACGCGGAAGCAATCTTTAGCGGCAAGGACAAGGCGGCAGCCATGAACGCGGCACTCAGCCAGTGGCGAGGTTATAAGGGCAAGGGAAATAATCAGCAGCGCGGGGAGGGGGAAGACCCTTATTTGCAGCTCTGTTTCCCGGCGACAGACCCCCTTGATGAAGCCTTCCAGGAGCTGTCCCTGGGCATCTTCGGTCCCATCCTGGCATTAGAAGAAAGAATCTGACGGGTCGACATCAAAAGTATGGTGATCGTGGAAAAATCATGTCAGAAGAATTGACTAATTGGAGCAGTGTAGTCATAAAGTTGTTGACATTAAAGGCATTCTATCTTACTTCACGAAAAAGACAAATCGTAGGAGTTTTTTTTGAGAACTATCCTCGCCGCCTTTTTGGCTGTTTTGTTACTCCTTCCCGTCTCAGCCATTGGAGAAATCCAAAACATTACTGCTGTTGGCGAGTATCTGCTGGGTGATGATGATACCTTCATAGAGGGTAAAAAACTCACACTACAGGATGCCAAACGCATCGCTCTTGACAATAAATTCACACCGGGGGAATTATGAAAAATAATTTTATCGCCGCAATACTTTTATTTTCCACTCTGCTTTGTTATCAGAATGCATCTGCCGAAAAGGTATTCGTACCGGAATTGATTGAAGCAGTCTGGAAGAACGACTCCGCAAAGGTTGAACTTCTTATAAAACAGGGTGCTGATGTCAACGCTAAACATGAGGACACTGTCCTGGTGCAAGCACTTGCAAATAAAAATACCAGCATCGAAATAATCAAAATGCTTCTTAACGCAAAAGGTATCGATGTTAATAAATACAGTACAAGACCGATGGGAGCATACGCATGGTACCGCACTCCGCTAATTGCCGCTGTATATGCGGGTAATGTAGAAGCAGTTAAGCTTCTTCTTGCCAAGGGTGCAAAAGTCAACCTTACAGATAATCATCTTCCCACTACTGATATTGAAGGGCCTCAGCCTATGAATTCCGCCCTGATGTATGCAGCCGCTGCAGGTTCCGTTGAACTTGTGGAAATTCTGCTTAATAAGGGGGCGAATATTGAGCAGATAAATTCAACTGGAATGACTCCACTGATGTTTTCGGTAGGGAATGTTATTGATCAGACCCCGGTGATAGAAAAAGAAAATGCTTTGAAAACAGCCGCTCTTCTGCTCGATAGAGGCGCTAAGGTCGATAATTGCCCTTTTTCCTCCACTATCAGGTTTCTTAAAATTGATCTCCCCAAGGGTACTCCCGCATCAGTAAATCCTAATGTTATAACAAGAGGGGGAGGGGGCATCTCCGCATTGATGCAAGTAGCGATGAACGGATTTATTGAAGGAGCAAAGCTTCTTATCGACAGGGGCGCGAAATTAGAACTTCAGCAGTACGGCAATAAATGGACTCCGCTGATGATAGCCGCCAATGCCAATAAAACTCAAATGGTTAACTATCTTCTCGATAGGGGTGCAAAAATTGAAGCAGTCGATACAGTGGGGAGTAATTCTTTACTGATAGCTTCTAACGGTCTGTTTTATGATACTGTTTCCGCTCTTCTTAAAAGAAAAGCCAATGTCAATGCATTCACACCTACCAATGGTGCTAATGCTTTAATGAACGTAATTAGTTCGCCCTGAAAAATGCGTCTTGAAACCCGCATGAATATTGATACTGCTCTTTGAAAACTGAAGATCTTTGTGGAATTATGGTTGTTTTTATCTGGAAAATGTGCTATAAGTATTTAATATGA
>Ga0265297_10001438_pt1 | contig 55778 bp, 108 predicted proteins | sample Munlanlwell13791_FD_192502 | JGI IMG/M metagenome (GOLD analysis project Ga0265297, IMG submission 192502) | Leachate microbial communities from a municipal landfill in Southern Ontario, Canada - Leachate well 137-91 | ecosystem: Engineered > Solid waste > Landfill > Unclassified | place...
AATGGACAGTTGTTGATAAGCGGCACGAGAGTTGGCAGCTTGTGTGGAATAACCCTCGATGGAACGGATGGCTCATTGGTGCACGACCACAGGAGCATCTAACTGATACAGAGCGTAAACAAGCTGCTGATTTTGCTTTAGCTGAATTGGCTGATATGGTCGCCAATATGCACGAGTGGTCGGAATTTCTCGACGGCAGACGCGACCGAGACCGCAAGCCGTGGTTGAAACCAGCCGCATTGGTCGCCGACCCAGAGGACGAGAGTGTTTGCCTCTATTACCTGCAATATCACGCTTCAATCACGAAGAGGTTCATAACTAGTAGGACCGAAAGCCCTGAGTGTGCATATGTTCGCGTCAGATGGGAAAAGAAGCAAGATGGGTTGCGTTTCAAGCTATCTGGCTGTCGTGGTATCGCTTTGAAATTAGACAACTTGCCTTGGAAGAACAAGACAATAATAACTGTCTTTGAAGAGAATATCGCTGCTTTTGCTGCAGAAGACCAGAAAGCGGAGAAGGCAAAGAAAAAGGAACGGCTGATGATGAAGCCGATTCGCGCCATCGAGCAGAAAGCGTACGAACTTATTAAGGCAGCTTGGTACGAAGAACAACGTATCAAATTCTTGGAAGATTACGTTGATGATGATGGCGAATTATGGGAGGATCACAAAGAAGATCTGACTGTTCCGCACGACCTATGGCCAAGATGGATTGAAAGTCTTGCTGGGTATGTCGTCGAGCGTGGGATTGATATCAACGGATGGACAATAAACAAGCTTTACGTGCAGGCCAATCAATATGGCTGTAGCGTGAAGGTTGATGAGATTAAGTTCTATGATAAAGTCAAAGCCATGGAAGTCGAATATATTCCTGCCACGGAAGATGATGAAGACGAAGACTACTAACTTGGAGCTATGATGAAGACTGTCAACGGTTATGCAATCATTTCACAGTACACCCAGAATCGTATGTCGCTACGACCTGAATACTATTCTGGTCGCGGAGCCACCAGATCAGACCTGAACTCTGAACTATTGGAGTTGGTCTACGCCGGAGTCAAGCAAGAGGCCGGTGATGAAGCGGCTGCTAACTTCGTTCAGTTCGTTTGCGATTTCGATAAGTTGGCTGCTACAACGTTCCTCAATGAATTCTATGCGTTTTGCAACTGTGGCTGTAATTATACGCCACGCAAGCATTCAGCAATCGATGAGCTGGACCCAGGTCCCGATAACGGATCTCGCGATGCTGTCGGTATGGGTATGATGCTGTCGGCTATGAGCGGGATGATGGACAGAGACGAAACTGAATCGATCCGGAGTGCTTTCTTAGCACGGCATCGAGGAGAGTTTATACCACGCCCAGGCCGTTCGAGCAAACATGGATTTATCTGCTCGAACGGCGTCTACTACAGCGATAGCTGCTATTAAGCGGCGGCTTTCAGCGACTGGAAAATCTGAGCCAATGATCTCGTATCCAGCTTTCTGAAATTTGGAACTTTCTTGGCTGGTGCTGTCCAAACGTTAGCTAAAGCTCTGAAATCAGCCTCATCATGTAAAATCATCACATAGCGAGCGATGAGGCTGTCAGTCGGTGTGAAATCACCGTGGAGAACGACACAAAGCTTCTCGATTGGTGTTCCACGGTCATAAACCACAGTCATGCCGTGCCCAGGATAGATTTGGTAAACTTTGCCAGAATTGGCGCGGACAGACACGAAGCCGTTACGTAGAAAACGCTGGAAATCGTCGTCGCCCAACATCCTACGAAGAGTTTGACGAGCACGCATTTCTCGCTCTTCAGCAGCAGCTTTGATTGGGGTGCGCGACGGGATGAAGAGTGGTGCTTGCCGAGATTGGATGATTTGGTGCAAACGGGTGCTCAATGGCACTGGCGGTGCTGGCGGTGCTGGTGTTGCTGGCCATGTGTTGTAGCCGCAAAAACTTTCCTTCCAAACAACATAATTCTTCGTTAAATAGTTGTGATAGTAAGAAGTATCATCGGAAGCCCAAGTTGACGTAGTTGCGCAAGATGCGCAGTATGTTTTATATGACGAAGCGGTCGTGCAGTCCAATACTCTCTTTATTTTCTTAACGAAAGTCTTGTTGCTGCCGTAATTGTTGTAGATGATATCATTCACAGGATAAGTGAGAGATATGTTATCGTCATATGTAATTATGTTGGTCCCTGTTGTCGGATAATACATATCAACCTCCTCCTGCTAATTTGCGTGGCATGAATATTACCTGTTCTGCCATTGGGTCGAACTCTTCCATCTTCTTGACGCTGGCTTTGCCGCCGACGCCGACACGATATGGCTCCAAGCCTTCTTTTACTAGATTGTCAAACATCTCTTTGGCTGCTCTGATTTCAGCCAAGCTACCAGAGTCCCACACGACACGCTTGTCGCCGTCTTTTGGATTCATAATATGCAAGACGCCGTGTTTTGGCGGAGGGACTGCACCATCCAAAACACGTAAAGGCTCTGGTATCGGGACCGATACTGTCAACACGCAGCCTTTAAATATTGGGACATCTACGAAGTTTGCGGTCATACTCTTACTCTCCCTAAAAACCTGTCGGCCCACGACTCGCGCAAATATAGCTCTGCAGTATCAACTGGTGGCGCGATGAGGTCTTTGTCGCTCTTAATTGCAACTCCGTCTCTTTCACCGCGAAAATTCTTTTCGGTGACCACTTGCCGCATACAGACAGTCCTTGGGTGTTCAGACCAAGCGGCAATAGTCGGACAAAGCTCTTCTTGAGCCTTACCGTCGTATCTGCCGCTTTCTACAACCAAGCCGTCGACTATGCATCGTAGATGCTCATGCTTGCATTTCGGGCAGATGATCGTGACGCGACGATTTAGAGATCCGTCGAGTTTTACCAGAATGAAGCCACCGCAACCACCGCCACTTACCGGGCAGTGGATTTCTTGCCAAATTTTCGGCTTCGGCTGTTCATGTTCCATGATCACTTCCCCGCAGTGAATGCTTGCAGTGCTTTGAACGTATTGCCCATCTTGATGCTGCCGATAGTGAGATGGGCATCGATCTCGTCGGAGTCGAAATCGGTGTTGACTTCAACTATCAGTCGCGTACTACGTTCAATATCAATGAAAGTGCAAGTGCCGCCTAGGTCGACGAGTCGCATCCAGTCACGATACCATACACCGCTGGGGACAGCCACTTTCAGCTTTAATGAGTCAGAATGAAAGTGGACCTCGCCGTTTGACTCGTGGATGCGAATCCCATCAACAGTTGCTTTGGTTTTGTCGGATTTAGACGAAGCTACAGTCGTCTCGCGTTCGCCGCCCATAGTGGCTCCTTTACAGAGAAATAATGTTCGTTATAGCTGGAATTCGCCGAATGCGAAATATCTTATCAAATACATTCCTATTAAATCATACAGAAACGCATCAGTCAAGATAAGGTTATAAGCTTAATTATTAATATGAACCACAGTATTTCATCGTGCTATAATAATTCAACGAAAGGCGATACAATGGAAGCGATACGCGAAGAACACGAAAGTTTCGGACTTGTTGGATTTTCCCGAATCACACACGGTGGTGCAACAGGAGGTACGAACCTGTTTGGATCAGCAATCTGCCACCACCATACTATTGCCCTTCGCATCAAAAAGGCGACGAAAGTACGACGGCTGCACGACGACCATTATTATGGTGGCGACACGATCATAGAGGTCGAGATGAGTCCGAACCAGTTCTCGGAAGCTATCACGACCATGAATGTCGGTGATGGCGTCCCGTGCACGATCAGACGCATCGGCAAGCAAGGGATGGCAGATTGTCCGGAAGAGACGATGCGGCAGATATTTGAAGAGGAATTCAAACAAGCGTGTGTTAGAACGTCTGATATGGCATGTACACTGGTCAAGAAAGCTAGTGAAATTCTTGATCAGAAAACTATTAAGGTATCAGAACGAAAAGAGCTTCTTGAAATTCTTCGTCGCATACAGCAGGATTTACAATTGAATCTGCCATTCATCGGGACGCAGTTCAATGAAGCAATGGATGATGTTGTTGCTGATGCTAAGGGCTCCGTTGAAGCATTTTTCACGCATCGCATCAATGATCTCGGCATCGCAGCCATCAAGGCAGGGACGCCTGATATGAAGATGCTCGGCGAAGATACATTAGATAGCAAGGCGGCAGCTTTAGGTGATAGCGATGCGGAAATGCGAGAGTAAAATCAGAGAGCGCGTAAAGCACACTCGCAATGCTGGCGGTTATGGTAAGCGTGGTGTTAATAAGCGTATCAGGAAGAACGCCAAACACCAATTGCAACGTGAAGATAGATAGCACAACGGGGAACCTTAATTAAGGTTCCCCGTTGTACGCATTTTTCACACTTGCATTATTGCTAAAATCTTTTTTATTTAATATCGCACCAGCCAGATGATAGGTCTTGCGTTCGTAAGAGCAGCATATTGATAATTCTAGACTTAGCAATATGCCTCAGACAAACCCAAGATGCCTATGTGGGCAATCCCCACAGACCTTTTCTGGTCGGTCACGATTACCACCATTTTCCAGATGGCAACCGAGTTGTATTTTCCTCCTTTCTTGACAACTATTCAGTAGAATGGGCTTTATAAGAGACGGGTGCAAATCGGCAACTACATCGTTGTAGTACTATGACCGACGCCTAATCCCAACAAGGCTCCGGAGGCACCCACAGACTCTTATCGTCTGCCCATTCGGAAATCAACAATTCACGTTTTCGCGTGAAGCCTAAGAGCAACTTCGTAACTCGATCAACATTTGTTTTGCTGACGCGGCCACATCGCATTGTGAACTCCTTTATGCGCTGGCACAAGGAGTCACGCCCGGTGCGATTGAGCATCAATGTGAAATGCTCGACGTACTTTGTCGGTTGGTCTGACTTTTGCAGTGAGACAGTCAAAAACCGCCGAAATGTGGTCATATTGCCGATAGAGACGGCGTTCGCGTAGTGCTGTGCAGCGTCGAAAGCTTCCTTCCGCAGCATCTCACGCACTTCTTTATACTGATCAGACCATTCACTTTGCCGGGCCATGGCATTTCGCCCGATTCTGTTGAATCCGCCGCGAAAAGCACCGTCAATGTGCATCTTCCGCTCCCACCAATTGACTTCATATAATGTCGGAGTCGGAAGAAACAATTCGGTCTGCAGACTGGTTTTGGCGACGGCTTCGCTATGGCCGTTACCCATCTTCGAGAGGTGTAGCCACTGGCCGAATTTGCGTAACCATTGGCCTAGCTTCGAAATGCGTTGCTCGGTCGGCGTACCAGATGAACGATCGTCGTCATCATGATCCGGGTATTGGACAATGCTATGGCATGGTTCACACATTTTCAGATCTCCTTCACCACATTATAGCACGAAACAAGATAGTATTTAATTGAAATACAAAACCAAAGATTATATCTAGCAAACCGCCCTCCCCAATATCTTGCGATACCAAAGAGGGCGGAAGCGGTGGTTGACTTATCTTTGTCCCTGTGTTATAATAATGCCATACTACTCTCGCTATGCTAAATAACCATAAGTGGTAGTCCCCAATTATAAGGAGTCTATTATGAAACCAGTGTGGCGCAAGGCAGGACACGAAGATTCGCTCAGGTCCGAAGGCGGTCTTAGCCTTCTTGTCCGGCACGTCGAATCGGAAAATGTCAAAGGTTTTATTCCTGTGACGTATTTTTTCGACCAGCAGCTTGAAACCGGGAGAATGTTTCCTGGAGAAGACCCGATCGCTTACATGCATGCAGTAACGAGGGGCAGAAGGATGTTTGAGCGTGCAATGAAGCGAGACGATCTTATTGACGTGCCTGCAGCTAAGCCAGAGCCTAAACAGAAACAGCCCGCAACAATAGCGTCGGCAGTTGAATTAGCAACGCAAGCCCAAAAAGACACAATTTTGCGTTTGCGTCGTAGACGCGGCTTTTGGCAAAAAGGTAAGAAGAAGCTAACGAATGACGGCGACACCATCAAGGTCATTCGTCAAGAGTATTTCTGTGATTGGGATAATCTGACGAAGGCGGATGCAGGCAAGATTATCGATCACATGAATCGTTTGCAGAAAGGATTCGATAATGCTATTTCACGAAGCCACAAGAAGTGCTTTGCTATCTGATCAGGCTGTTTTGAAAACGCCGTTTTTCAGATAGCCGTGCCATCGGCAGCCAGAGAGAAACGTAACGCTTGGCGATATTGTCGGTGTGTCTTCATTTCCGTCCCACGACCAAGCGTTTGGATCGGTTTGGCTGATGTTTATGCCGCCAAGAGAACCACAACCGCATGGGCACAGAAACTGGATTCTGTGATAATTTTCTTCTTTGATTATGAAGAAGTCGCCAGGATTTTTGGCGTGTTCGTAATCGGCAACTCTGTTTGCTTTGACGTCTGGCATGATTTCATCCTGTCCTTGATGATGTTTTCGATGGCTACAAACAATTCCGGCATCGTATTGCAAAATAATGTATGCCGCATACCATTGGTGGCCATATACATAACGCGAAACAAATCGCCAGTTTTGCTAATTTTGCCTGTCTGCCGATCGATACCTTGAATGACTATTCTATCGCCAAGTTCGCTCATTTTTCGACCTTGTTATATCTGAAAGATCCATCAAATTCTACATGCCACTCAAATAAGCATGGATCAGTCATCTCGAAAAACGGATTGATTTCGAGTAGTTTTACTTCGATGTCGCGGCTATTCGGCCCAACCTTGCGTATTTTGACATACACGTCAAATACGATTGAGTCTAACATAGTCGCTGACAAAAACATCCCAAAGAATTCTCTGATCGCCCACTCACATAGACCTGGGTCTATTTCTGGGAATGTTTCGGCATAGTAGTATTGAGAGATACCAGCTAGCTTGCGATTGTGCATGAAGCACCGGAATTCTGTCCATTTCGGAATATCAACCCACTGCCTAACCCAGATATATGGTTGGTAATTTCTCTGCAATGCTAACATCAAATCTTCATAGACACGTTCCGAACCGTCTAAAAGATATTGTAGTGGATCTTGATTAGGTAGTATTTTGCCGCCAGTCCTTTGCAACGCCCAAGAGTCTTTTGGTGAGCGACTCCCTAATCTAATAAATGCCCCATCTGGCATCATACGAACTGCTTCTTCTGCTTTGGTTCTGATGTCGGAAATATCACAGCATGCTACTGTCGCTTTTACAAAGTCGACTTTATTTGGCGGTTCTGGTTGATGCATCATCCTTGCTTGTGCTGCTCGTGCGTTCCACGATGCCGCTAGCTGATTTTGCAATCTTTCTTCGGCCGTTTCACAAAATGCTTCACCATATTCAATGATATTGGTACCAAGTCGTCTAGCCGCGTCACCATCCAACAGGACGCCGACAGACGGGATACTGAGGGAGCGTAAAGCTGGCTCCCAATTTTCAATATAAGTTGGTTTGACAATATCCCAATAATCCATACTTCACCTATTGTGGCAGCTCAATGGTGAACTGCAAACCGCAATGAGGACATTTATATTCTTGTGTATCGCCACTTGGCCACCCGCTTTCTTGTTCTGATACTGCTACAGCATCAGGATGCATAGCTCGCCCAATCCCAGGTTTCCATGGATTTTCAGCGGTACAGATATAGCGTTCGCTCATTGGATACCAGTGCTAATTGGTAATTTATTACCGACGAAAATTGGCATTAGATTACCAATTTGAATAGTGTCAGACGTCTTAAAATCGAATACCTGCGTCAGGTCTTCGATAGTTTTACCGTTGATCTTGACTGCACCCTGCACTATTGCACGGCGGCCCTCAGATACGCTTGCAGTCTGCCCGAGGTTTGCGAGAAGCTGAGCAACTGTTCCTTGAAAAACTCTCATGACATAATCCTATTTGGCTGCCAGTTCCAGACGTCTACCCCTGACAAATTTGCAAAGAAATCTTTCGCCCAATGGTTTAGGCATATCGATAAAATACTCTGTATTTAAATAGTGCTTTAGCACGAGGCTTACGTAGTGTAAATTACATACTGATATTCGTCGTGCTATAATGAAAATGTGCATTAGGAGGAAATATGGCTAATTTACCATCAAGAGAAAGCAATCCAGATGGGTTGCATCAGCACTATATCGTCCGAAAGGCCGATGGCACATCGAACCCGGACGCGAAATATTTCGTGCTACGTCTAGACCTGGATGGCGAAGACAAGCTACATATAGAAGCTTGTCGCAAGGCAGCACAAACGTATATTCGCAATGCCCCGAAGCATATGCGTAGGGTTGCAGACGAACTTGTTGAATGGGCAAGTCTGCAGGAACGAGAAGATCCGGAATTCAATGCCCAGATTCATCAGATGATTGATGGGTTGACGGCGTGGGTCAGGCTTGAAAAACTCGGATTCAGCTTGAATTGGCTCGAAGGCGATGCTACCCACGAAGCAGGATGGGTAGTTGGTTTTGCAAAAGAACACAAACCAGTTGAAATGGCTGATGACGGATGGCAGAAGCGGTATCCGACACAATTTGAAGCTATCAATGCAGCCGCACTGGTTGTTGCCCGAGGTCCTCAAGTTTCGAGTTCGCCGAGCTAAGAGCTTCCCGTAAACTGATGATCTCCAGTTTAGCTGTGTTTGATACTAAAGAAGCCATTAGTAGCTTCTTGGCACACAGCATTTTTGTCAGTTCGTCTATACAGAGTATCAAATTGAATTCTTCATCCATTCTTCACCTCTACTATGGAAATACATAACATGATTGTGGTAAAGGCTGAGCAGTTAGCTCGAACAGCACACGAAGGGCAATTTCGCAAGTATTCAGGCGAACCATATATCGTCCATCCAGAAGCCGTCGCCAATATCGTGGCGTCGGTAACTGACGATCCCGTAATGCTTGCTGCCGCCTGGCTACATGACGTTGTTGAGGACACGAACGTCACGATCGACATGATTGAGGCTGGTTTCGGGCCTGAAATCGCTTCAGTTGTATCTGACGTCACTAACGTCACAAAGAAATCTGACGGCAATCGCCAATACCGCAAAGGAATAGAGCGTCAGCATTTAGCTAATGCGTCTCCCAAAGCGAAGACCGTCAAGCTGGCTGATATACTGCACAATGTCCCTGATATCATTAAAAATGATCCTGGGTTCGCGCGGACTTATGTCGAAGAGAAGAAAGCGGCGCTAGAAGTGCTAGTTGGTGGCGATGAAGGATTATATGCCGTCGCAAAGCAAATGATCGACGGGTTTCTACGGTCTTGTTAACGCTTTTGGCGTTTGGTGCTACAACATACAATGAAGCCTAAACGTAAAAACTCATACGACAGACGCAAAACGTATAGCGCTGCTATCGTCTTCATGAATTTTCTCGACCACCTTGGACTACTTGGGGCTTCGGTCAGAAAATTTTTGAATAAGAGTTCTGTATATCTAAATAAAGCATGCGACAAGCCTTTCAAAATAACCAAGGGCACAGGGATTATTGATGACAAGTTGATACGGAAAGCACAGAAAATCCTTGATGATGTCATTATCAAGTTTGGCGATTACGAAATAAACGCACAAATTTTTTGGTCATCTCTTTATCCGCTCATCCATTTTATCGATGGCTCGTCAAAAAGAGTGGCAGCAGAAAAGGATCGCGCAGCAAAAGCAAAAAGACCGTTTCCGCAAGAAATGATAAAACAATTGGCATTTCTTGGGGCTGTGTGCGACAAGCATGCACCATCTGATGAAACCTTAGATAAGCTTTGGAGCAACACTTTACGCGACTTATGTCATTTCTTGATTATCGAGACTTCATTAGAGGGTGGCGTCTATACTTTTATCGTTGACAATAACCATATTGTTATATCGCACAGCACAAAAACTAAGATATTTAATTTGCCGGATGGCGATAGAATTGGCCATGCTATTGCTGCAGCAGGTCGCGATAAGCCACGTTGGTTAAAGATGAGCATTGAACAAGTTGGCCCTAAGATGGAGTTGCCAATATACATACAACGTCATACGGTCGAACGCATGATCGACCGCTTAGACTTAGAGGGCAATCCACAAGGGTTTGCGCATTTTTTGTTATGCGATTCATTCAAAAAGCCGATCATTTATAAATACGATGCTAGCTGTGATACATTTCTTGTTGAGTGTCATTATCAGAAGAGTAAGGTCGGCTATTTTGTATGTCAGATAATCGGCAACGCCGTACTAGTTAATACATTCTTGTTCATAACAATGGATGGTACGCCAGAAGGGAAGAAGGTGCAGCGCATCCTTCGTCTTAAACGCGAGGACAAAGCATATCTTGGCCTCGATCACATTGATACATTTTTACGCTCCGATATGCAATCAGATGCCTACCTAGTCAGCCTAATGAAAGAATGTGGCTGTGGCCATTTGTTTGGGTTGAAAGAAAAGACAAAATCATTTCGTAGCAATATAAGCATAGCTGACGAAATGCGTCGTTATCTTAGAGTGAAACCAAAAACCATAGACCGAGACACAAATGAACTGGCGCGAGCATTGGAAGCAAACTGATCCTTTCGATCAATATATGTGTATTTTGATGGCTGTCGACGGCAGTGCTCAAAATATCAAAGCAGGTATTGGCGGAGACAGACCTCTTGCTTCATTAGAGCGGCATATAGAGGAGATGCGTGCTTTAGAACCATATCTGCGCCGTGGATCGTGGGAAGAGCCGATGCTATTCCAGTCATGTGAAGCCGAAGTAGCGCACGTTTGTGGAGACCAAGTTGTAGTTGCAATGAACGTCAATGACGATTTGGTTGAGCAGATCTACGATATTTCGCAATTCACAGAAGTCCCAAAGCAGGGCGACTCATTTGAAATTCGAGTCCAATTCACTAAGCTGCAACCGCGAGATTGTTCTGGGCCAGATCAAACACGCGAGCCGCGTAAAAATGTAGTCCAACTGCCACGTACGTTCTAGGTGAATTATGCGAATATTGATGTATCGCGGCAAGCATGAGAGGATTTATTGGCTGGCCGACAATAAAGAACGACTCGAAGCTGCATTCAAGAAGTTGTTCAAGATTCTAGATGACTTCTGTTGCTATGACGATGATGTACCTGGAATCGTCGCAGCACGCGGCGGAGATATCAATGCAATCAGGGCGATTCTGTACAAACGTAAGCATTGTGAATATGAATATTGGGATCTCATAAGCGCTGACGATCCGCTTGATACACAACCGCCCTGCTATTAGCAGGGCGGTTGAGCGGCATCAGTAGCATCAGCACTAAGCCGATGGAGTTTCATCTGTCGGAGCCGGGGTCGGAACTTCGTCGACAGGTGTCTCAACGACTGGCGTTTCCTGGACGGCCGGGATGTCCTCAGGAATCCCGGCAGCGATAGCCAAACCAACAGCGACACCACCGACTACCTCAAGATCCAACAGACCAGAAATAGTTTGAATGCCTTCGCCAACATCAGCATCAGCCGTCACCGTCAATTGGGTTGTGCCCAATTCGCCGGTTGTCGTGGCTACGCAAGTGAATCCATCAGATGATGGTTCGAGAGTGACGATACCGGGGCCAACAACGGCCCAAACGGGGGCTCCATCAACCTGCGCCGGATTACCCTTGGCGTCGACGGGCGAGACATTGATGGTAACCCGTTGGTTGTCCTTAAGAATTAGTGACATTGCAACTTCTCCTGAATTCGGTGAGGTTTCAACAGGGCCGATTTGCCACCGAAAGCATGCGGCTCTCCGATTACATGGTAATTTGTTGATGTCGTGAGATATTATTTCAACAACATCTTCTAGACGGTCAATGAGAGCATCTAGATGACGCCTACGTCTGAACCAGCCGAATAATCTACACATGACATCTCTCCTATTGCCGTTTCTATTTACGATATTTGACAGGTCTTTCTTTGACAGAGAATGGCCTTCCTTTCATTTCTGTTGCATTTTCAGACGAGTGCAGCATTAACAGGGTATTTGAGCTTTAATGCTGCGTTTGATGCATTAAAAAACTTTGGAGATAGTATGGACGAAGATCAGGAGATTGATGAAATCGATGATGTTGAGGTCGACGCTGAGAGCGAGGAATATATCGCAAAGCCTGATATCGCCACCCCAAAAGAAATTATACTGCATTGTCGTATAATTCTAATTAGAAATGGTATGGCTTCCATGGTCCTCACAGACCAGCGTGGCCATAGTTCTTTCGCGGAGTGTAAAGTTGCCAGGCTCAAGGTATGTGGAATTTCAACCAATGCCGGTAAATTTGATATAGTAGTTGCCAAGCCAGATGCCGTAGTGATTACGCTGCGGACGCCACGCCGAGAACGTGTTTTATCGGAATCTGAGTGGCGATTTATGGCCGAAACGATTGAACAAGTACTATCAGATAATAAGCTGTGCAGTGCTCTGCCAGAACACATTTACGGTGGCAAATGATCAAAAAACCAAACGAGATTAGTGCTGATGTGAAAGCTGTTGTGCAACTTATTATTGAGTCGTCAACCGCAGACCAAAAAACAATTGCATCAGATAGGCCGTGGTCATTGCATATGCTTGGCGATGTTGGTATGCTCGATATTCGCTCAGCAGACGGCGGACCAGTGGCGTTTACTGGCACTGCTGTTCGTTCAGATGAAGAGAATGAAGCTAACGGCGCGTTGATAGTAAACGCAGCAAATACCTTTGACAATATCCCAGATATTGTGTCGTTCGCATATTATCTTGGTATGCGGAATTCTGAGGCACTACTGAAGTCTGTGCAAAAAATTGCTGCAGAGGCATTTCGTCATTGGAACGATGACGAGGACATGAAAGTCGGCAAAATTCTTCGAGCGTTGGCTGGCGACTTGCCAGGATACAGGATCGATACGGATTTGATCAATTCAGCTATAACGATGGAGACAGATAATGACGGAGTGGCGACACAAGATTAATCTTGCTGGTGTGATGTTTGATTGTGCCGAAAATCACGATCTAACACACGTTGAAGAAGATTGTCCAGATGAAGTGAAGGAGGCGATCGCTACCGAAATCTCGAAGGCTTGGCCTCTTAAACGATTTGCGCCGGTGGTGCGAGAATCTAAGAGTATTGCTGAGGTTAATCGCGTTCTGAAGAATATCTACGACGAAGCAGATCGTTCATCTGTTTGGTGCGGAATCTAATCTAAAGCTTTTTTCGCACCCTTCCGCAGTGCTAGCACCACTTCGCCTTGTTCGTTGCTTTCTACGCCGATGATAGTATATCCAATCAGCGTAGAGGAGTGTACTTTTCTTTTAGACGCACCAGTTCTACTAATTTCGTAGATGTGCTGGTCACCAACAAGACATAACGGATCTGTAGCAATAACGATTTTCTTCATCTGCCATGCAATGCTGCTAATAGGCCACCGGTTGGATCGGCTTCATATTTGACTTCAAGACTGTCATAACGCCTTGCTAGCGTATCGATGTAGTCGACAGCTCTTGGTGCTGTTGCCGGAACACGGCCTACTTCTTTGCCGTCATGGTAGCAGACACAGATTGTCTTTTCAGGGTCTAGTTGCTCAGCCATACTTTTTAACCTCATTGATGACACGTTCCGCAGCCGAGATATGACGTAAATCGAAATAAGCGGCGGCAGCCGGATCTGCTTGAATGTCACGAAGAAGCATTGTTACTACTTGCACTAGCTCTTCGTGACAATTACAAGCACAAACGATAAAATTAGCATCGTTTTCGCTAATTTGAACGCCCGATACCGTTCCATCGCTGCTGGAATCATATGCAGCGGAAGTAACAACAGGGCGTCTTCCGGCGAATATTTCTCGCCAGTCTTTAGCAAAGCTGCTTTTTGTTGATGTTCCTCTGACTTCCCATGGCGTTTCGGTGTGTTTCATTATAGTCCCCAATTTGTTGTAGCACGACGCGGTTGGTATTTAAATTCAAATACGAGGTAAACATATAATATGGACACAGAGCATCTAGGACAAGTTTTTACTCCGCAATCCATAGTGTTTCGTATGCTCGGGTTGCGCCAGCGTCTCGGAACAGTATTGGAACCCAGTGTTGGTAATGGTGCTTTCTGGCAACATTTGCGTGGCGAGGATGCCGTTGGTATCGAGATAGATCCAAAGCATTGCCCATCTGACTGTCTTAATATGGACTTTTTTGATTACGATGTCAGCCATCGATTCAACACAATTATAGCAAATCCACCATATGTCGCTGGCAAGAATATTTGTGCGTCGACTAGAGCAAAGTTGACTAAGCTGTTCCCATATAAGACAAATCTCTATATTCATTTTATTGCTAAGTGCCTCGCACATCTCAATCGCTATGGAGAATTAATATTTATCACACCACGCGATTTTATCAAGCTCACACTTGCTGCTCCAATCAATAATTTGATGTCTTCGACCGGTAATATAACGCACTGGTTCGAATTCGGCGAGGACAACCCTTTCACTGGTCCTACTGCACATAACTTGGTGATTTGGAGATTCGAAAAGGACTACACAGGCCATAAACTAACATCTGTAAACGATTCTGCCAGAAGGATGGTTAATTCGAATGGCCAACTGATGTTCGTGTCAACTGACTATTCTGTTCCGTTCTCAGAGTTGTTTTATGTTAAAGTCGGTGCTGTTAGTGGTGCTGACAAAATATTTGTCGATGAAAAAGGTAATCTTGACATAGTTTATTCTGGAACAGCTAAGACTGGAAAGACCAGAAAAGTTTACTACGATTACTTCGACGACCACTTATTAGGATATAGGGAGCGGCTGAAAGCAAGGCAAATCAGAAAATTCAATGATGATAATTGGTTCAAATGGGGCCGGTCGCTTTGTACTGATAACGCCGATAGGATTTACGTCAACTGCAAGACACGTAATCGCAAACCGTTCTTCTTGCATCCGTGCAAGAACTTCGATGGTGCTGTTTTAGCGGTATTTCCAAAGAAAAAGATAGATCTGCAAAAAGCATGTGAAATGCTAAATGACGTTGATTGGCACGATCTTGGTTTCGGCTACGGTGGCAGACTTATTTTCAACCAGAGATCGTTGGAAAATTCGCTATTGCCAGCTAGTTTGGTTGCCGAGGTATTAAATGGGCAGACACATTAGAAAAAGTACACAATGTGCTTTTTTCACCAAACCCGAGATAGCTAAACGTCTGATAGACGAGACGCAAATCGAACGGTTTAAGCTTATCATTGAACCATCTGCCGGTGATGGGTCGTTCTCTAAACAGATCGAAAATTGTAAGGCTTTCGATATTGATCCAAAGCATCCATCGATAATTGCGTGCGACTTTTTAAGGCTTGATTTTAGTGACATTATCAATACTGTCCCTGGCCGCAAAGACATATTGTGTATAGGTAATCCGCCCTTCGGTCCCAATGGATCACTCGCATTAGCTTTCATCAAGAAATGTACAGAGATAGCTGACACTATCGCCTTCATCCTGCCGCTGTCATATAAGAAGGAGAGTATGCAGGCGAGAATACCAGAGTATTATCATCTAGTTAAACAGATAGATCTGCCATTAGAGAACGCTTTGCTTAATGGCGAGCCACAGAAAGTCCCTGTAGTGTTTCAAATCTGGGAAAACAAACATTGCCTGCGGCCACGACCAATAAAATTTGCGCCTGTCGGATTCTGGTATGTCGACAGAGAGAATGCAGATTTTTGTGTTAGAAGAGTCGGTGCACGTGCTGGCAGAGCGTCACGAGAACTATCAAAGTCAAGAACTGCACACTATTATATCAGACTATGGTGTGACAAGCTTGTTGGTAGGACGATAGATGAGACTATTGATGTCATCATAAACAAGCTGAACGAATTCGATTGGGACCGTAACAATACGGTTGGACAGAGGTCGATATCAAAAAACGAACTAAACAAAGCCATACTATCAATCCGTGGTCATGCTATCAATCCGTGGTGGCTTTGAGTTCGTTAGGTGATTTTTTGATCGCTCTCTTGAAGATGTTTTCGGCTGTCCAGTCGATAAGCTTTGCTACTAGTTCATCCGGCAAAGCACCGACATACTCCATTCCTGGTACTGAGATACAGACCAAACCAAGATTTTCCTGCTTCGCCTTTTCTCGCAGTTCTCGCGGAAACGTTACGGCCTTTCTGAAGCTCATCTTGCTTTCTCCTGCGACATCAATTTCCGAATAAAGGTACCATATGCATCCTTCATCGGCAATTCAAGTTCTCGATGTAACCGCCTGCGATTTACCACTACCGGCTTTTGCGTGGCTTTGTTGACTGCATGTTTCTCGTAGTCCTGCCAGTAGATCCCGATGCCGCGTTTTTGCCAATTCGGTATGTCGTTAAAATTGATGTCGTGATCGAACAGTAACTCGTTCTTCTGTGCGACGGTGAGGCCGAGCATTTCGGACGTCGCCTTTTTTGCACTTCTGCCAGCATTCCGCAGACACCAATAGCAGTGCGAATTTAAAGCATTCCTGCAAGCATCTTCGTTCCGCCAACGAAAGTAATCGGCAACCAGGGTCGCATTTGGCAACTCTGAAACTCTACAATCGAACGCAACAGTATCCTTGCCTGCTGTCGCCGGGAAGAGACCAATCAGTAGCGATGTGAATACCGAACTCGCTTCGCCAGCCAATACGGAAGTAATCTTGCGAGTTTTCCTGCCGAACGTTTGCTCGTTTAGCGCAAAAAGAAGAGAAATTTCGTCGCTCTCGGTATAGCCATATGTGATATCGAAGCCGCATTTCATCAGATGTTCAGTGGTATTGACCATCATATCACGAAATGTGATGTCGAAAGGTGCTACAAACCTGCTGGTCTCTTTGGTCAGCCGAGTAAAGTTGCGACCGTCGAGTCTGGCTACCATGTGAATGCCAGGAAGTACGCAATAGTCATGTGCTGTCTCAAAGACGCGCATTTTCGTATCTAAATCATCGAATTTCATATTATTCCTTTACCGGGATCGACACGTCTATGGCTTCTTTCGCTTCCAATACTGACGTCGAGATGCTGCGAGATGTAATCGTTACCGTAGTTTCAGGTATCTCTTTACAGCCGCAATGAACTAATCCGCTCATTCCGACGACAACATTTATGTTTTCTGGATTTTCTGTTTTGACGTTGAAGTTGCGTCGTTCATAACTCTGCCACACCCATATCCTGCGATTGCAGCATCTACATCGAGTGATCGCAGGATAAAGGTGTAAATCTGGGCTAAACCACAACCCGACACAATGAATCCCAACTAGCGTGACGACAAAAATGACGACAAGAATGGATATTTTAATAATCATTTAGTTCTCTAGCTTGTAGTATCCATATACGCACCGTGTTCCGTCGCGCGATGGATTATGTGTATCGTTGATCACGCCATCAATCACGGCGACATAGTGCTTTGATACTGCGACCACCAACCGGCCCATTGGTAGTTCGTCTGCGTGTAGATGAACTCGGCAGCCGAATCTAATCTGCATAGTCGGATACCATTTGAAGCCGAGGCTCGCCATGTAATCCTTGAACCATTTTCGTTTAGTATTCACGCCATCGCGAGCACTAGATCTCTTTTTTGATTTTGCGGTTTGGCGTTGAGTGCGTGTCCCCTCAGATAATGCGTCGTAAATTTCGCGATACGATCTGCCGGAAGCGATAGCAACTGCTCTTACGACACAATCGCCAGCCGACCCCTTGAATCCGGCTTTCGCTCTTCCGCCATCATTAAGCTGAAATTGCATTAGTCTACTTTTTCGATGCTAATTATTCGTTTGCATCTTTTGCTGAAAGAATCGATTATACTCCGTCTGCATCTTTCTTCAAAGCTCTTGCCGAATTCTTTGCGGTCTGATGAATTAGAAAAGTACTCATCTCTCTCTACTTCGATCACACCACGAGCACCAGCTTGTGTCTCAACAACGACTCTGAACTTCAACATCGGATTGTTCTTGAACAAAATCGTAAGCTTCGAGACATTCGTTGAGCGTACACCACTTCGACCCATCACTTACAGACAACACTTTATCGTCTCGCCAGGCCCCCTCTGGATCGTTCGGGATGAACACGGCAGCAACCCGCTGACCATTCTTTTCGAGCAGATCACGTAGATCGTGCAATGCCTGTACTTTAGTGCAATCTTGTTTCAGAACAAGTTTAAGGTGCATCGGCTTCGCAACAATCTTAAAATGTTCGAATAAATCAGCATCTTGCATGAATCTGGTTACGCCAGCATCGCCAAAAACAGCGACAACAACTAACTCGCGCGTTTCTTTTTGTTCTTGCACTGTTTCTTACTCCTGCACGGCGGTGCTTTACAAACTGCTATTCTAGCAAAATGCTTGAGTGTGCAATTGCCGCTTATCCAAGTCGAACGAATTATGCGGCCCTTTTCGTCTCTGGTCCATTTGGCGTAAGCAACATCGACACCTTTTTTCTTGTCTGATGTGAATACATTACTCCAGAAGAAAACGATTCGGCGATATGTGCAATCACTGCACAAATAAGTCACACCTTTCTTGACTTCGCTGGGCTTCATTTTACAACGAATACTTTATCGAGTGGGACGTTATTTGCCTTTAGCATCCTTGCAATAATAGTTTGCGAGTAGCCGTAGTCGTCAAGCTTCTCTGCCAATGCAATAGCACGTTCTTCGCCAATACCGACGAAATCTTCGAACTCGGCGAACTCCGAGAACCACCAAACGTGGTCTGGGACTGATCTATCATTCGCCATTTTCGCCGAACACCCACAAGTGATCAAATTCGGATGCAGCCATCGCTGGTGTGTCGCCGGTTGCTGACACGCCATCGAGTTCCATGACCCATCGATCATCAACCTTTTGAATGCTGATGCCAGGCTGACGCGACGGCCGCTGGAACTCTTTGTAATGTAAGATAGCAAGCTGAGCCATCTTCATTCGCTCAGTGCATTCAGTTTGCTCTGTTTGAATCCTCGTTCTCATTGCATCAAGGCTCAACAGAGCGGCATCACGATTGATTTGTGCGACTTCGCGTTCGAACTCGACACGGCGCAGAGATTCTTCGGCTGATCTGATCGAGATCTCTTCCATACGCTTGTGAAACGACGAGTGATCCTGCTGGCCAAACATGCCCAGCAGTTTGTCCAACCGCTCCCGCGCCATCGCGTAGTAATCGGGTTCGTCGCTTACCGGTTCGCTCTGATTTTGGTCGTTCGACACTATATGTCTCCTGGTTGTGTTAGTTTGTAATCCCAGCTATTTCGTTGGCTTCTTTGCGATACTTCTCTAGCAATTCAACAGTGACGCCATTCTTGATGGCGGCATTTACTTCTTGCCATTGCTCATCACCCATGCCATGGTGCCAAGACTTCCATTTTTTGTACCACGACCAGTATGTATCATTAGCACGGCCGTCTTCTTTCAACGGATTTTCAACGCCGAACTTTTGCAATTCTTTGATCGCTTCGATTTGACGTTCGCGGACTTTGGCGACATCGATATCGATTTTGGCGTGATCAGATTGCGGGATTCTGCCATCCGCCATGTCGTGGTTCATACGCCAGCAGAAATAACCACATTCTTCGATAAAGAAATACAGTTCAAGCTCATTGAAGTCTTTGACTTCTTTCTTGGCTTGAGCCTTTTCTGCTGCTTGTTCGCGCTCTGCCTTTTGCTGTAGATCTTTCATATGATTTCTCAACAGATCATCGATAAAATACGGTTTGCGTCTCGAACTCTTTTGGTAATTTCTGACATATGCATGTCGACATAAGATACGTATTCCTTGACGACCTGCCTGATAAGTGATAGTGCATGGCTATCAACCATTCCACCGGCGATTTCACTTCGAACAGGCGATATCATCAATGAAGCTAACTGCCGTCTTTCTTTGTGCGGTTGTCTCAACCATACTCCAACTGGTATATGGCAAAATCCTGCGCTACCGGCAGCCAAACGCCTTGGTGCTCGAATTGTTATGTCGATATGCAGAGGTTCGAGAGCGTATTCGGTCTGCTGCTTAATACGACGGCAGAATTCAGAAGCTGACATTTGACTCATGTGAATAACGTCCCTTCCATCTTTCGTCGTCGTGCTTCACCAAGGCTTATGCCGAGTTCAGCGGCGATCTGTTTCATGCTCATTCCGTCGAACTTATGGCCTCTCGGAGCATTACGAGGAGTGATATATTCCTTTACCTCCTCTTCGTGTTCTGATTTCCAAGCCTGATAGGCACTGTGGTTGTTTTGGAAAGCTTTGCAAGCTGGTCCTTTCCGTTCCCATACAGGGCAACCGTTGCACGGATTGCAGCCAGTAAGACCCATAAGCATAGAAAACAAATCTCTTAACGAGTCTGTCTCAGCCTGGATACACTTATCGGCTTTCAACTTCTCGAAACTTGGATTCAACGTGCCCTTTGGAGGCAAGTATCTGAGATCGTTTTTTCTGCCGTACTGCGGGAAAGCTTGTTGTAGTAGCATCTTGTTCTCGCTAATTCAGCGCCCAACCGTAACCATGCTCTTCCGGACCAAGACTACCATCCTCTAATACTTCACGCCAGTACCAGAAGTTGGATACTCCACGGGTTCCCCAAAATTGGCCACTGGTGATTTGCACTTTCCTTCCAGAGGGATGAATCAACTGGTCGCCGACTTTGACCTTCGAAAATGGGCTGACCTCTTCGACCATCTCTTTAACAAATTGGCGTATCATTTTGGCCACTCGTTGTGCATATCAGAAAGTACCCTTGGAATGTTATAGCACGAGAAATAGTGACTTTTAACTGCTGTGCCGCACTTCGGCATCATGGATCTGGCACCACATTTGCCAGGATGTTATCGTAGCTCTATGAGATGGGTATAATTCACCATTCTTGAACATATCAAAGATGATTGGCTGGGTATCCTCAGAGACAACCATCGTCACTAAGCACACAACATGATCACCTGCGACGACGGCCTCTACCATATCACCGGGTTGCGGGTCGGTTAATGGGCACCGTTCGTCCATAATACTATCTTCGAGTGTTAGCTAATTCCGTCAAGACGTGTTCCTTGAATGCTTCTCGTTCAGTTTCGTCTTCGATGCCGATATCAGCTAACAGACACATCTGAACCTCCGCCCGGTTCGCTAGCTCGTCCTCCGAAGGTATGTACGGAACTCGGCGATCACGCCAATGTCTTTTGCATATTACACGTGACGTCAAATATTGCTCTACATTGTATGGCCAACTCAATCCCCTGTGTCGCAGGCGACCTTTCTGGTCGATTGGTTCTTCATAAAATCGTTGGATCTTGATTGCTGTTCGTAGTCGCATCAAGTAGAACCTTAACTTTTTTCGGAGTTGCGCCGTCAATTAGTCCGGTGCGATCGATAGTATCACTCAGTATCTTTCTTATCTCTCGATACTCAGCAGTCTGTCTAAATGCAATCCTATCTGCTCTTGCCGGGTACGCGGTTGATACTAAGCCGTTTATTGGATTGAATAATGCGTTTGATAAATCCGCCCAAGTTTCAACAGAGCTAGCCAACGCTCTAGCAGCTTCGACTATTTCAGAAGGAGTCACGATTTTTCCTAGATAGTACTGATTTTATTAGCTAGTTCCATGGCCGATTCTCTGATAGGTTTCAATTTTTCTACCAGCAACATCTCAGCAATCCTGGAGCCTGCCAGAAAAGCACACTCAACTCTGTTGCGTAGAAACAATCCATCAGCCGAACCAGTGCAGCAGCGTTGACCTTCATCAGACGCAAGCCACTCGTCGCGTGCTTTTGCCAGATCAGATCGAATTTCTTTCGCCATTTATAGCCTCCTCTAGCGAATGCCATGAAATCTCACCCATTTGTCGGTCGACATAAGTAGGTCCTCTACCAGTCACGACGATAGGGGCGAGTGTTTGTGCGATCATCTTTTTGAGTTCGACATAATCAACGTGTTTTACCTCTCCATCCATGATAGGAATTAAACGGCTGATATGATCGATACAACTGAGTGAAATACTGTGCAGTCGCCCGCCTAAAACTGATTTCGAATACGTTAAGGCATTGAAATCTAACATGCCATATCGCATTCGGCCTTGCCACTCATTCGGCGGATTCCCGATATCGATATTGAGTGCATTGGACATCAAGCTATTGTTTTCAGAAGCGAATGGTCCTGCTCCGTGTCTTGTCATATAGGCTCTGATACAGCCCATGACATTGACTTCGGTGTCAGACCCACGCAATAACTCCCAAGCGTTTTTCAGCGTGACGGTTGACCAAGTTGTATGCGGGTGATAACCGTGATTCTCGTCGAGTAGAATGCCTTGTGCACCTTCAAAAATAGCCATCTTGAAGTCTGGCATCTTATCCACGACATTGATCTTCAAAGAATCGTTGACAAGATGTGCGTAGAGTAAATCAGGTTCAAGATGGTCGCCAATGGGCATATTCGCTTGCTTTGATGCCCATTGTTGTATCTTTTTTAACTTGTCGATTGCCGCCCTGCGTCCGTTGATTGATAGGACCCGCAAATCTTTCAGTCGCAATGCATCGTCTGGCCGCAGGATAGAATGTTCACGTGTCGCGCCTATTCCAAGTCCGCAGGAGCCATGCTTGTCATCTCCTCTTCTGAGTTCTAGGGTGCGATTCAACGACTGGTGGTATGGTGTCGTGATGAGACATTCTTGGTCTACGTTAATCAGCTTCCATGGGTTTAGACCAAGTTCTGAAAGGTGCCTTGCCTCATTATACATAAATAACGGCGAGATAATAACATCTGGGCCGATATATGTTGGTACATGACGCAGCGAACCAGCACCGAACTGGCTAAAAATATGATGAGTTCCATCCGGCAGCACTACGTTATGAGCGGCTTGGCATCCACCGCAATAACGAACGACTAGATCAGCTTTTAAGGTGCGACATAAATAGTCGACGGTCGCACCCTTACAACAATCTCCGAATCCTAATCCGATGGTAATTGCAGCCCTTCTCACTTGCATTCATCTCCAAAGTAAATAAGATATGAATATTACAGATATAGAATATTGTCCGCAGTGCGGGAAAATACCAGTCAAACGCAAAGGCAGGTTTAAAGTTCTCACTCCTTGCGATAATTGTCGTGAAGAAAACAGAAAAGGTAGGAATATGAGATTGGCCGCACGGAGAAAGGAACGCGGTGTGAATCCCCACAATAACGCTGCCGGTATTCGATATCCTGATAAATCCGCACAAACTAAAGCTGTCTGTGACTTCTGCCATGAACCTTTTATCAAGACCAAAAGACAATCAGGTCGATTGGCCTGTGCTAAATGCTTACCACTCAAAGAGGAAGAGAAACGCAAAAAGAATATTGCAAGAGTCTTGGCTATATATTGGAAAGATCCGCAAGCGGCTAAAAGACGACGACTGGCCAATACCCTAAAGCATATGGGGCTAAGTATAGAATGGTATGATGCACAACCCAAAGAATGCGCAATCTGTGGAACCAATGATCCTGGAAAGCAAGGGTGGTGTTTAGACCATGACCACAATTGTTGCGGGTACGGTGTTCGACAAGGCTGCGTAAAATGCATACGTGGCTTGTTGTGCTCGAATTGCAATGCAGGTATCGGTTTCTTCAACGACGATATCGATCGTCTGCTTTCAGCCGTTGCTTATCTCAAAAAGTTCAAGTCTCCCTCGTCAATCTGACGAGGGAGACTTGAATGGCTGTGCTCGATTTGTTAGATCTTCGCCAAACCGGTTCCGGATACGGAACCCTTGACGATTTTGCGACCAGTCGAATCGGCCAAGGGAACAAGTGCCTTGGTGATTGAGGCACGCCGATCTTTTGAGACACCAGCGTCGTCGAGATTGCGACCAACCGAATCGAGGTCGTAACCCTCGGCAAGACTGATCGTGCTGGCGATGACTTCGCTGATGGCGTCGGGGTCGTCGAGACGTAGGACTTGTTGGCCGAGAAGTTTTTGCCAACCTTCCAGCAGCCATGCCGCATCGTAATGGCTGGTGCCGCCAGGAATCAGGAAGTAGACGTCATACATCGTCTGCAGTTCTTCCATGATCGTTTCAATAGGGATGTTCTCCTGCAAAGTGTCGCCGATGATCCGCTTGACTTCTTCGGCTTTCACTTGCGGGTAGTACAACTCGTCGCCGGTCAAAAAGAGATAGCCCTTCTTATTCCGCTTTTCGAGACAGTCGAGAGCCGTATGTCGGGCCATGAAGTACATGGCCAACTCGTAGCTTTCGGTGTTCTGGCCACCGCCTTGACCTTCCAGGTAGATGTTGGTCAAGCAGTCTTCGATCTCGATGCCAGATTCGAACTGGCCGACTTGCAGCGGTGCGCATTCGCCGCCGCCGCTGGCGTCACCAAAAGCACCAATCAAGACTTGCGGGTGCTCGACGACGCCCTTCCGCATCAGAAGACCCATCAACTGTGGCAGTGCCGTCTGGAACTGCACTGGAACCCGCGCCATGGAGCCGGTTTCGTCGAAGAGGACGCCGATGGCCAAGCTAGTCGGATGGGCATCGCTGTCGCGGCTTTCGCGGAATTTCACACCAAACGGGTTGAGGCTGTCGTGGACTTTGCGGGCACTAACAGGAGCCGATCGCATCGCACTGTCATAGGCGAAGGTAGGCTTGCCAGTTGCGGCTCGCACTGTAGCACGATCTTTGTAATGGTCGTCAGACCAACGGGTACCACCCATAGCTATCACTCCAATAAGGGTTAGGGGAACATGGGTCAATTACATCGGTAAAGCATCGTATCGTGGAGGTCCATAGACCTTTTTGAGCAGATGCTTCCATTCGTCCAGTAGCTTCCAGGCGTCTTGTGGTCTTTGCAGTGGCTTCGGGTTGACGCACGACTCCAAAAATACGACCAATTGTGACGGAACTTCGCCCGGTTTGTGTTGTTTGCACATTTCAAGCATCGTTTTCGACGCCAGATAGATATCAAGGCTCGGCGTTGCCGGATACTGCTTCGTGATTTCCGGTTTCGGATACCATGCTTTATGAGATAGCGGCACGACCGAAAGCTTCTGTTCCATACGGCAACAATTCGCCCAGCTTATCAGCTTGCATCCACGATTGACGTTGTTGAACAGCAAATGCATTGGTAGCGGTGCACAATGCATGTAGTTGATTGCGTGAACGAAACCAAGGATGGTGAGTGTCCGGTTGAACATCCACGCAATATGCCGTCCACCAACACCATTTGGATACTTTGCCATGTACTCATTGACGGTATAGAACCCGTCATAGTGTTGTTGGACGGCAACTATGAGTTCGTCATGAGTAAAAAGCTCGATTGGTTTTGCCACGTATTCGCTGTACTTCCGATCACCAGCTTGAACACGAATGTCGGCGAGAATTTTGGCTTCTTTTTCGAGATATTCGTTCGCCTCTTTGACGTGGGCAACCTTAAGGATGACAGGTTTTGAATCGCCGCCTTTCTTTTGTGTGGCTAGGTAGACCTTCGAAATCTCACCACTGCCAAGTTGAGGTCCGAGATGATACTCGAAATCCGGAGAAGTCCAGATCGTTGGTGGTGTCTTCAATTCTTCGTGGCGTTTTTCGAGTAGCGTGAAGACGTCTTTCGCATGCTCTTTCGTCTCATCGGTGCTAGATGCGAATCGGTCAGGATGGCAGACCAAGGCCCACTCACGATAGGTCTTATCGGGGTCAACACCAAACAAATCTTGGGCTGTTTTGGCTGACTTTAGCAGGATCTCTAACTGTTCAAGATTCATTCTCTTCCCCTATAATGCGAAGCGGTTATAGCATAACAATCATAAGCGATTAATTTCGCTCATGGATCGTATCCAGTTGGATTCAGTCCGTTAGTTATTAGTATGTCAAGTTCGTCTTGCGAAATGACACAGATAGATCTTGCTTTGATTTCTACGTCGTCGATCTTGACTATTGAGCCGTTATTGCAGTTTGTGACCTGCTCTAGCGTCCTTCCGATCCAATCACCATAATAATCGCCAATTTCGCCTAGCAAGAACGCAGCGACGGCATCTGAAAATGAGCATCGCGCCGTCTGCTGCGGATGATTAGTCCCGGACCCATTGATAAACTTCCATGTTCCTATAGTGTCCCATGGATACACTTTTACACCGGGTCGAACAATATATAACGCCAACGCAATTGGTAGCGTCGACTCAGTGACCGGTGCGTCCTTCGAAATGAATTTCATTTTCTCTTGCTTGGCTCTTTGCGGAAGCTGAATTTATCAAATCCTTTAATACTGACCATATCCTTATCTGACGGCACCGGTATCGGCTTCTGCGGAGTAGCAAGACCACCGAGAAACATAGCAATTTCTTGGTAAGTTGTTACCGGATCTTTAACCTTGAAGAATTTGTATTCCTTCAAAGAACAATTGTAGCAGATATACCAGCCGTCGTAACGTGCTTCAATTACAAAGACTGGATATTGCTCAAATAGTTGTTTAACTTTGGCCGACTGATCTTCTCGTTCCCATTCAGTGAAAAAGAATTCAAATTCGGCACGCTTTGCAGATATGCAATAGCGTCGGCAGTGGCGTTTTCCTTTTTTGAGTATCTCTTCGTTAAACTTCTCTTGAACACTTTTGCTGCATTTGGCCTTGATTATTTTGTCAATATCAGCGAGGCTGTAGCAAAAAGCGTCAACGTCTTTTTCACACGTGTTCGCATAGCGCCAGTATAATTGAAAACATGGATATATCTTTCCGGCAACACCAACAACATAAAAATACAATCCTGTTGGTAAATCACCGACTCTGGTATATCCACTGTGCATGTCGGTGCCTGGTATCGGAAAAGGAGCCTGCTTCGTTTTGAGTGCAGTCGCTAGTGGAAAATCGATCTTTTTGCGAATATAGACAAGTTCTTGATCTTGGCCGAATGCTTGGGCGCAATCGTAGTAATCGTGGAAGTTTGATTTAATTCTCATGATGACAGTCCCAACGACAGTAGCGAGATCGATTCAAGGTCTGTCTCAACATATTGGAAGTCTTGCTGCTGCAAGACTGATTGGGCGGCTTCACAGACTTCCTGGGCAAGACCACGATATCGCTGCAATAAGTCGTTTTTGTATCGTTCGTAGTCCCTGATGATAGCACACAGTAACAAATGTTCGGTTGATTTGAATTTACATCTGAATCCGTTCGCCTGTGTTCGCCATTTATAGATATTCAGATAGTCACGAATCATCAGATATTTGTTGTATGCCCTACTAGGGTTGATCTGTAAGTCTTTGATAAGAAGCTGCAAGTTGCGGTCTGACACTTTCGCACGCCGTAGCTTCTCATCAATGCAGCCGAAATGCGCGAAACATACATCTTGAACGAACATATAGGGCGAAATTGCTTTATCTGGCCCAGTCGCCTTCATGTCTTCTGGCATTTCGTGGATGCAACCGACATATTTGTAATGTGGCCTATTACGAAACAGTCGCATCCCCATTGCTGTCTTATTGCCGCCGAGTATTAGATGCTCTTGCGCCAATACATAAGCTTCGTAATAGCTAGATTCGACTAGTGGCAACAAGCCCTCTGGATTGAAAAGAACTTCGTCGGCGTCGATTTGAAGAATCCAGTCGCCAGTTAGTCCATCTTTTGCAGCATTGCGTGCTTGTGCAAAGTCTTCAAAAGGTATATGGCGGATATGACACCCTAGTGATTCGGCTATTTTTACCGATGAATCTGTGCTGCCAGTATCAGCATAAACGATGGTTTTGGCGATTCCTCTAACCGATTTGATGCATCGGCTGAGATGGTCTTCTTCGTCCTTACCGATCATCGATACCGTAATAGAAGCCATCACATCTTTCCTTTGTACGGAAATAATGGTTTGTCCTCAACCACTTTCAGTACGACACTCATACGAGCAGCCTTGACTACTTCAAAGCGTGTTCCCGGCCTCACATAGTGCTTGATTGGGAGATCTGGCACGAAAGCAGTAGTACCACGGTAGAAACCCATCTGCCTGACGAACCATCGTGGGCCAGTACCGTCAAGCATCGCCCACAATTGCACTTTGAGGACAGGTGTTTTGAGTTGGCTGTGGGCTAGGACATAGCCGCCCTCGCATTCGAGGACATCACCTACCTTGATGCCACGATCTAACAACTCTCTCGTTTTGTCTGCGTCATCAGCCATTTTCGTAATACCGGGCGAATACTTTTGTCCGATTGGTTATAGCACGATGACTTAGCATGGTTAATCGCATCCGGGTCTTTCACCAGGCCATTTATCTAGCCAAGCCCCCAATCCAAGTTGTCTTGCTGCTTTCTCCATAGTGGCTCTTGGGATGAGCATTTTGTTTTCACCAGACATTTCTACAGCTAGATTCTCAATATCCACCCTGATATAATGCTGCAACGCAGCTAAGAACAAAATCGAATCAGAGTCATATGAGAATTCCTGCTTGAAATCGGCGAATGAGCCGGTCGAAAGCTTGCTTTTCCCAGTTGGTTTCTTCTTCTTAGCCATCACGCACTCGCAACAAAGTCATCAATTGCTCTTTTGCCATGTTGGAAAAGATCTTCGAAATTCGAAAAGGTATGGCAATGACGTCGAGGGAATTGTCGCACTTCGCCAGTTAGTGTCGAATCACCAGCAATGCCAAAACAAAACATAGCGGCGTCGAATAATTCGACCTCAAGTGAGTGTTGATTCTCGGTGACTAGCGTCCCAGCAAAACCATAATCTACCCAAACTAACTGACCACTTTCTTTCGCCATCTTTAGCTTCTCTTTGTAAAAAGGAACTCGGCCACAAAAATGCAAGCACCAATAAATATGATGAAAGGAAAGCCAATTATTTGCCCGAGCAAATTCAGTTTCGCCTCTTTGCCATAGAAGCAAGCAAACCAGAATTTCGTCTCTTTAATCGCGTTTTCCATCATCTCTCTGATTCTACTATAACGCCCCAAACTCCGTCTTTGCATCTCGGCATATCGGCAGCCTTGAAGATAGTGCAATTGCCAACTGATACTAACGTACCATCAGGTTCTCTTAGGCGGAATAAATCACCCTCACATAGGTCTTTTATTCCAAGCGGCACCTCATTTGTGAAATAAGCCATCTGACGGTTCAAGCCAGCCGGTGCGAACCATTCATAGACTATCTCGACAGTCCGCTTTTGTGCTTCTGGGCTGCACTTCTTCGGAATGTTCATTATTGTGGCTTCTTCAATGCCAGCAACTACTTTGTTTGGTTCCAACTTACCAAACAACGCCGAAGGCATAGCGAAAAACGCCGATATCAGACCGAGAAAGCTGCGTCTTTTCATTATTTCGCCCGATTCTTTTTCAATGTCCGTTCACAAAGATCGTATGCAGTTACGATCTGATCTTTCGCGACACCGTTCGGGAATATCTTTTTGTTGAATCGCTCTTGTTGTTCTGGTGTGCACTGAGACAATATTTCAGCAAGTTCTTGCCTCTGGAACGCCTCGGTTTTGGTATCTAGTGTTGACATGGGCGTTTTCTCCTAGTCCACTTCTCTCCTTTATATAGCATCACCTGAGCCTCATATGAATTTGGCTCTTGGCCGAAGGTGAGCATGCGAAGTGATTCGACTGGTTTGGTATTTGGCATGACTGAATAATCAACACGCTTTACGGTCCAGCTTATCCAGTCTTTGTAATCGCATCCATCCGTTGACTGTAACTCTAGTTGTCTGAAATATATTTTCGAACCTGCTTCTGGCGGAGTGCCACGCACAGTAACGGGTTTCAAGCCAGCGTAATCTGGAAAGAAGAAAGTCACACGCATTCCGCTGTGGTGCTTGTCTAGAATGTGTGACATCAAGATATCGAGTGCTTTCTCTATTGATATGTCGCCTACGATCAACTTTTGAGAAATCGCCCGAACAATAATGCTACTAAATTCAGCAACGCTAGCTGGTGAGTCTGTCATTTAGCAACTTCCGTGAATAGGCGTGACAACCAAATCTGGCAAAACAGGATAACCGTCTGTATCTGCTACTGCGACAATTTTGAAATTTTCAGTGGCGAAGCATTGTTTCGTATTCTCTTCGACTATCTCGCCACGAACGACACCATCAAACTCGATATCGCCAACACGATCTCGTATTTGTGTCAGTTCCTCAATCGCTTGTGTGAGCGAGATTCTCATCGGTTCTGCCTACGATGTTGAAGGACTCGATAGTTTCGCGATAGATTATTTCGGCTTCGACGTATACACTCGGATTTTCACGCGAGCCCTCGGTAATATGCCTCCATTTCCACCCGACGATATCTATATCCTTGCCGAACGCCCAGCGATCAATCGATTCAAGCAAAATATTCATTGCTTGCTCGTGATCAGTGCCAGGGATACGCTCAAAGAACGCTCTGAATTTTGTTTTTATTCTGAGCATCGTGGCATCCATTATACACCCCTTCTAAATGGTACCGCTTTGTGTTCGCGACACCAACGACGCCACGCTTCGATTGAGCACGACCTGTCAGGGCGATATTCTGCTCCGCCACCCTTCCAGGGACTATAGTCAACTCGGAATCGGTCGACGTGGTTTACTTCCCTGCCAATATCACAATTGTCGGCGGTAATGATATCGCCACGTCGCGGGTCGGTTAATGGGTTTCTGCTGGCCATCCGCTTCTCCTTAATTTCAACGCAATCAAATACTGCCATTCGTCCATCATCTGCTGATTGCAAGTTTTGGAGATATGCGGGTCAAGCTTGTAGGGCGTGTGGAACAAATCGACCGGGAAGGATGGCAACCAGCTGAATTCTTTTGCCCCTTCTTCTCCGATTCCGATAAGGGAGATTTGGACATAAGAATCGATAGCGGGGCACCAGACTTTCACGCTAATAACCGGTCGGTTTCGGTGATGTGGTGGTGCCACGTAATATAGGCGGCATCCAAGCTTATTGCAGTGATACCAATGTGTGTTAGGAGTATTCATAGCGGATAGTGTAGGATTCGAACCCACGGTGGACTTTCGCCCACGACGGTTTTCAAGACCGTAGCCTTAGACCACTCGGCCAACTATCCGAAGTACTCCCGGCAAGAGTCGAACTTGCGACAAGCGGATTAGAAGTCCGCTGCTCTATCCAACTGAGCTACGGGAGCAATTTTGCTTTTTTATCGCCAGTAAGTACAATCCTACGATGACGACAAAAGCGATAATACAACTAATTTTTGGTGGCGATGCTATTGCCTCATTGATGCTCATATAGCCGAACACACAAACCAACAGAACTACCACGATTTTGACTATTGAATATAATAACAAAGATGCCAAGAACCACGCCATGATACCACGGCTGATCCTATTGCCGATGAAGGCCAAAATGACCAGAAATAATATATCCATATCATCCACTAGCTAGCTGAGGTTCATTGTATTTCTTGACCATATGAAAATGGTCTTCGAGTAGTTGTGTTATTAGTGCCGGGCTTGCTTGCGATCCTGCTATGAACCAATCATCGCCGTTTTTATCCAACTGGAACCTGTCATCCATTTCAGGGTACGAACACACCCACAAAACGTCGTCTCTATCCGAATAGATAATTAGCTCGCATAACTCCTTTTGGATTAGCAGAAAGGGAGATGCCGCTGAATCACGGACAATCCTCGTGCTCCAATCGTTGGCCTTGGCTAGAACATCGATTGTTTTCAGGACATCTTCCTTTGTCATGCTTTTCTTCCAGAGTATCTAGTCTTTGCTTGATTTGGTCGAGACTACGCTCCAGATCTCGCATTTTGGTTTCGTGCTCACTACAAGTGCTGAAAGCGAGTGCCAGTATGATAATAACGATCAGACAACAACCTGCATTTTTGTCTTTATCCGAATCACTCATATCTCTGTTCGTTTTATCTTGGTATCACCAGACGGTACACATCCGGTTAATTCCATTCGCACTTTAGTGCAGTTGACACAATAGACTTTTGGCGGCTCTTTGCATTTACCGGTATATCTTACCTCGCATCGTCTGCCGCAAACGCATTTGTAAAATGCTCTAGGCATCATACACCGGTACTATTTCAACTTTTCTGTCGCCCACACTCTTTTTGACGTCCTCTTCCGAAGCCCACCAGCACTGGCAACCCCAAACAACACTACCGCTATCAAGCTTGATTCGTGGATTTGTTGTGGCTCGTTTGAACATCTTTTGATGCTCCTCTCCCCACTGCTCTACAGGTGTCCCAGCAGAATAACCGAAATGTTCGCACATGCCAACACGAATCTCTGACACGCTACCAAAAGGAGTACGCGCGTTGTCTGGTAATTCGAAATCGCCTTCATATACGCCGTAGCCGAACAAATGGACAATTTCATTGTCGGCATCACGTATCGCACCCACTCTCGACCCTGGCTTTGTCATCCTCTCGCTCCCATATCTGGATCATGGCACCAAACGTCGTCTCGATGACCTTCGGCTTCGTCGTAGTCATCGCGTTCGTCGTCGTCTTCGTTGTCTTCGTCGACCGTCGAATCAACCATATCCTCGATTCTTGCCACGAATACTAAAATCTCACCGGCAATATCGGGAGCGTTGTCCTTGTTCGCGCCGCCGCGAAGCGACTCATAGAAAGCAGCGGTTATTTGGGTTGTGAAGTTTGCGGCGTGAAAGTTTGGGTGATTTTCGACGCTCATTTTTCGCCTCTTTTTCAACTGGCCGATAGCCGACAAAATTGCCGCAAACCTTGCAAACCGTCCGAATCATCCGACCGCCATTTGTCACTGTGTCGATGAAGTTCTTCGGATCAGAACACATCGAGGTCGGATCGAGAAGGCTGTGGACGTTCATTTCTTCGCTTTCTTGATTTTGGGCTCCGGTGGCCACTGGACCAGCACCGGTTGCCCCTTGATCCATCTTGACCCGCATTCCCGCCACTTCTCGATGAGTATTTCCCACTGCTCCATCTCTTCTTCCGTCATCCCCTTTTCGAGGAAATACTGGGCGGTCGAGACGCCTTGGGCGAAGCCACGACGGTAAGCTTTCTCAATGTCGGCTTGGGCAATTGAACCTGGGGCCGCACCGTCGCCCAACTTCCAAGCCGGATCGCTCTTCGCCTTAACTTGTGGTGGGATAAACTTCTTTGTCATGTTGTTTCTCCGGTTCGTTATAGCACGAAGAAAATAGGTGATAAATATGAGCCGATGGTGAGACTCGGACTCACGACCACCTGATTACAAGTCAAGTGCTCTACCAACTGAGCTACATCGGCTTAGAATTATTTGTAGTATCCGGTCTAGTATCAAATTTGGTAAGTCGGACAGGCCCTAACACAAAGACATATTCTTGTCCGAACATCGGTGTATTCTTTGGAGCCGGTGTTACACCATCGGCTTTGAAGACTTTTAAGAGTGCATCTTTGTGATTTAGGATCGTCCCGTCTTCGAAAAATAATTTCATGTTCATTCTCTAGTAGACCCGGCAGGATTCGAACCTGCGACCTGGGGATTATGCTTACCACTTCGACTTTCGCCGCCCCTTTCGAGTTTGTGGTCTGGACCATACCTTCACTTTACGTGTCTGCCGTCTGGCCTCTACACCTTCTGCAAAGCAGCTTGGCTCGGTATTAGCATGTCTTACGATTTAGCCTTCACCGAATTTGACAGATTCTACTACAATCTTTATAAGGATTGTAGCAACCCATCGGAGATAACCATGCTTGCGTTTAGGTGATCTCCGCAAAAGTCCCTCGCTCTAACCAACTGAGCTACGGGTCCATGATCCTTTAAATACCTCTTGCCACTTTTTGTCCTTTAGGTGTTCCAGAGATGCCATTAATGTCTTGTGCATTTCTTCGATGTTTTCTTGTGATATTAAACCATCGTGAATCTCTCCATGGCAATTATGGCAGATCAGCACGCATTTTAATAGCTCTGGTAATATTTTTTCGAGCCCAAATTGGAACTCTCTACCAGACAACGCATGTCTCTTGTCTCCTAAATGGTGGAATGCCAGATTCTTGGAGCATTTGCTATAGCCGCATTTCTGACACTTCGAACCCAGTAATGACAGGATAAAATTCCGCCGCTCCGCCCTTATTAAATTGATAGGATCTGTACCACCATTTGCATCTTTTATCCTCTTATACCACCTTCTAGATTTATCTGCATAGAAGCTTCTAATCTCTTCCTTGCTTTTCTTTCTGTATGGCGACTGCCCAAAAGGAAGACATATAAGGCATTTAGATCTATTTTGTAGATTCCTTATTTTACCATCAATTAGACATCTTCTTGGTATTTGGTTCCCACAAGCACAAAATTTCATTGCAGCTTCCTTGGTAGATGTTTTTATTTATCTACCAAGGAAGCTGCTATTCCTTTGTTCTATCCACTTTCTGGTAACACCACCCGGCAAAAGTTTTTAACGGGCTGCTACCAGTAGGCTTGCTTGGCTTACAACGATGTGCCGGGGCTGTAAGTACCTGCCAATTGACAACACCGTTGACGATGCTCTCAACAAGCTTCTGCGTTCCGTTGCATCCTTCGTAAATTTCGCCCTCTTTGATCTCTACAGTTTTCATGGACATTATCCAACAACTTTAAGTGGCTTATGTGAATTATCTAACAATTTTGACGCGGCTTTTATAACATATCTGCCACGATGATCATCTATTTTCCAGCCAGTTTCACGCCAAAACCATTTTGCTGTAGGGTGGTTTACACCGATCAGGTCGCATACAGCACGCTGGTTTCCTTCTGTTATCAATGACAACATTGCGTACTGGCTTGCTGTTAATGTCCTTTTGCGCATCATTATATCCTGTACAAACCGCTATGAATAGCCATGCAATGATAGCTAAAATAAATGCTAATATCAATCGTAGCCACACGTTGCATTTACTAACATAAATCATGGCCGATAATCCTATCAAGGCCGTGAATACTGCAACTTGGCAGAATGTTAAATGATATTCCATACTTAGTCGTCGTAGTATTTTGCAGTGAAGTTCGGACACGCTTTGTCGTGTCGTGGATCAATTTTATTACAAAGCGGGCATCTCGGGATCTTCAAAATAGCCAATATCTCCTCAAGTGAGAACGGACGCCACTCTCCAAGCAATGCGAAAGCATTATCTATTCCAACATCCATTGCTCTTCTCCCTGGAAAATGCTCGTTCAAGAATGGCTCCGATCTACCGTGAGAATGACCGTATAGGTGTATCGACTTTGGTCTTTCGCGGCCACGCCAAGAGAATATTGGATAATGGCATAAGTGAAACCTGACGCCATCGATTTTGGGGTAATCGATCTCTTTATACGACGAAACATGCTTAATGAGAGACCGATAATCGTGATTGCCGCCGATAACGTGAATCTTGCGAACTTTGAATTTCGCACGATAATGTCCATACCAAGTTGCACCCCAGATCCAATCGCCCAACACACGTAGTTCGTCATTTGGTTTTACGACGCGATTACACTCGTTGATGAAGTGCTCGCTCATCGTGTCTATGTCGCCGAACGTAGAGGCTCTAAGCGGCATGTGCTTTAGCACATTCTTGTGCCTCAAATGCATATCAGCAACAAACCAAATCATATCTTATCAAACCCACTGATGTTGACTGTTATTTTCGTCCCTGGTGGTGCTAACGTCTCTAGCGTGTGCACGGTAGCATTTTCTAATTCACTCCTCTTCTCTTCTTTTTCATTGTCTGGAGAGTTCAACAACTCAGCTAAAAGCTGTCCTGGTGTTTTCATGGTCCTATAGGAATGAACCCTTCCTCCCATCCGCGTGCGATAAGTGCGTCTGCGAATCTCTGTATATCGCATTCATTCTTGACAAAAATTCCTGCCCCATCACTGCATAGGCTGATGTGCGAATCAATAGCGATTTGTGCCATCTCTTGTTCGAGAAGAACACGGGCATTCTCTATCTCGGCCAGAAACCTTTGCACGTCTGGGTCATCTGATACGCAGACAACGCAACCCTTCGCTACAGACATTGGCTTATCTGTTTTGTGTTTATAAGGATAATCCCTATATTCACATATGAACCATTCGTCGAAATGGCAAAATATTTTCTTCATTAGACCTCGATCTCAACACGAACAACCGTGCAGCATTTCGCGCTGCGAACATCGGCTACCGCCGACTTGATTGCTTGCTCTAGTGATTCAGCTTCTCTGCTGAATCGTATCCAAACGCGGTCGCAACAACCAGCAATAGTGCCGTCATCACACCCAGCTTTTAGCAGCGGTTCGACTATCGCTTCCATGTCGGTACCGCTATCGAGGCATATAATGAAATCGAATGTTTTCCGCTGGTTTCTGAAAATTCGTTGTGCTTCTTCCCAATCTGCACGATCGACTACAACGTGTTCATGGTTTTGGCTACAAGCTAAAAAGGAACCATGTATGTTGTCATGTGAATGTAGAAAATTATTACGCATTTATTCCTCGCAAATTCTTTTTAATGCTTCTTCGAAAGACATCTTAGTGGTGACATCCTCGATTTTCTTGTTAGCACCGTTAAAAAGCTTTGCCATATGCCGCCCCGCTGGCACTCCGAGTTGTTCACTCAAAGTTTGTGCTACTACCTGAGCGGCGAATCTGTGGCCAAAGGTTAGCGGGCATTTAGATGTACCCATCCAGGTCTGAGTACGCATATCAATAATACCCCAAGGCTTAGGACATTTTAACGTGCCTGGGATAAAATCTTCTTTGGTTAGCTCTGGTTCCGGTGTAGGCTCAAACTTGAGTGTGTCGCTCATAGTACTCCCTTAGCATCGTGTTATAAACGAGCATATTCGGTGTATGCAACCTGAAATATAAGCCGTCATCGCCATACTTTGCTTTTGCAATAGCGGCTGCGACTGCTGGCGAGCGGCATGTGCCCGCTAGACAATGAATCAACAGCAAATCGACTTTATCCCAGACCGACTCAACAAAGTCCCAAATCTGTTTTGCGTGGGTTGCATCACATAGTATCTTGCCGCTGCTCGGCTTGTCGATGTCGGCGAAAGCGATTTGTAACCAGTCGACAAGCTGGCACTTGTTTATCTTAGGCCAATCGCCAGGTTCACATCCAATAGAGATACAAGCCCAAGGCTTGTTACTAGCAAAATCTCCAGCAGCCGATTTTCCTACAACAAGCAATTTACCATTAACAGGTTGGCCGAAACACAATTCACCATCGCTACAGTCATACATCAGATTGTATCTTCCTCTAACGCAACGCGGCAGGCGAATCGTAGAAGCCTGAGTTCGCGTTCTGAAAGCTTCACATCAAAATCGGGGCCATTCTCTGATCTGGCGACATCGAGGATATATTTTAGCGGTGCTGGTTTTCCTATCAGTGTTTTGTCTATCATTCCATTGATAGCATATCCAATTGTCTCCATCACGTCCCTGATGCCATCTCGAACGATATCGGCATTAGCACCTGTGCCCCATACAGGATCATAAGAATCGCTGACTGGCCCTGGCATATCACAACCCTCTCATCTGTTCAGTCACGTATCTTCTTCTGACAATACGAAGAACGACTCAGGATGGCACCCCCAATGTCCAACGCCATCACGATCGATCACCAGACAGTGACCGGGCATATTTGTAATCATGCCCATGAATAAAACTGATCGCAAAAATCCAGTCGGCATACGTGTCGATTGAATTTTGTCAGTCGACTCCCAATCATATGAAACAATAGTGAGCGGTGGAGTTTTGTCGCTTGCGCGTTGCCTGCCCTTGTTCCTCTCAATTCGTTCACTAATAATGGTTTGTCGATCAACGATATTAGTTTCTGAGGGCATCGAGCATTCTCCTGGTACGGGCTTGTTCTTCTTGTGAACGTGATATGTCGTTCATTGCTTCCGATAGCGATTCAAACTTCGTAATTCCATCTTCATATGTCAAGTCAGTAGAATGACAAATGCCGCACCTGTAATGGATTACTTTCTGTGCTACAGCATCTTCAATAGCACTACGCAATTTTGCAATAGCTGTCTCCGGCGTATAATCTGGTTCTTCCCACGCTAATGCCGCAATACAATGTCGGTGCGGGCATAGGCATTGCGTGATATGCACTCTCATAAAGACGCCACCCATTATTTCGCGTACGCCTTTCCGACCGATATAATAGTGTCGGCCAGCGATTCGTTATTGTGAGTTGACGAGATCGATGCTATTCCAGACTTGACCGTTATACTGAATTCGCCAGTATCCAGTATCGACACAGCCTGCACAGGCCCATTCTCCAGCATTTCGATTGCCTGTTTGTGTTTTTCAAGCAAAGAAATCTTCTCTTGCAATGGTGCGATGAATAGCACATATACCGCTTGTTGAATTGCTGTTGCTGCTGGAATCGAAGGATTATCGTCCAGATACTTTTTTACGGCTTCGGCGCGTAATTCAAAGATACGCTGTTGTAGCGGGATGCTATCCCCATTCATGAAAGCTTCCATCGACCGTGCTTCCATTTCCAGGTCACGTGGCGGTAGTTTGTTTGGCATTTCGCGCTCCGTTTCAATCAAGATCGATTACACGATCACTGCCATCCTCAGTTGGTTCTGATACTACTGTCAAATACTGATGTTCTGCATTTGCGGCGAACAATTTGTTCATACCCATAAACAATAACACAAACCCAGCGGCAAATGCAGCCCAGTCTATAAACAGGCAGTTTTCAAGGAACGGGATTTTAAAAAGCGGCGCAAAACCGGCAATTAGGTAAACCCAACCCCTATATTTATTTCCCCTGTTGTGGCGAATCATGTCGAAGATTGCGACTAGACCGCCGATTTGGACTGCACTACAGGCAAGGATAGCGATTTCCGATAGAGACATATTACACCTATAGTCTACGAGCCGAGAGATTTTCTCGGCTCATAACGAGTCTTTCACCAGCAATAATAATAGACCGGAGCAGGATAGCAAACCGGTGGTGAATAGATCTGCGGGCAGACGTAGACCGGTTGCGGGCAGACGTAGATAGGTGCTGTCGAATAGACAACCGGCTCATCGACCCAATAAGATTGTCGAACCGTCCTGGTCCGCTCTTCCCAATATGGTGCCGGTTGGACTGTGTGTAGTCCACCGTGATCGCATCGTTCGAGGACTGGTGCTGGATAGACCTTGACTTGGTACTTCTCTTCAACGAGCCGCTCATGCCAACCGGCATTGGCCATATTGGCAAAAACAAGCAGCATCAAGCAAGCAAACAATAATCGCATGGCGATCTCCTAAAGAAAGATGGTGCATACTAAACCACGAAATTATAGCCCGAATAAGGCGTCGAGTTAACTAAAGACAATGTAGACTTCGCTTTCTACACGAACACCATAACCAATATCTTCTAATACTGCACCGTCATAGCCAAGTCTCTTCAAGGTATTTACGAGTATCGCTACTTCCCTGTCTCCGTGTAGATTGTGGTCGAAAACGCTCGCCGGTGTATAGTCACCGTTGTCTATTCCTGCCTTACTCGCTTGGATGTCTATAATGTTCTTTGGAGCCGGATTTCTAATCGTTATTATTTCTTTGTGGACTTCACCGATTCCGAAACGATCATTGTGCATATCTGCGTAACTGCGCGCCATCTCCTCTGATGGGGTATAATACGTAACAAATTTACCCCGCAGCCGAGATCCTCCGTGATATACTTCAAGATTATGCACTGATTCTGATAATGTTGTCAGGTACATATTAACACCAAGAAGACCATTCGCCAGCACTGATATAAAAATCTTTGACGACTTTTCTGATTTTAGCTTGTACTTCGTTTATAGAACCAACGGCTTCAATGACTGTTATCTTAGCTGATTTGGCGGCTTCGGCAAAGAACCCGTTACGCACTTTGGCGTGAAATTCATACCCCTGCTGCTCCATCCTGTCCAGCGGTCGCCCATCTATTCTCTTGTAAGCTATATCGAGCGGGACATCGAGATAGATGGTTAAGTCGGGCATAATCCCCTGGGTTGCACATCTGCCGACGTCGTAAAGCGACTCAATATTTAATCCTCTGGCATGTCCTTGATATGCAATATTGGCCAGCAGATAACGGTCACTGACCACGAATTTCTTTTGTGCTAATGCCGGTTTAATTATTTCTTCTACTAGTTGGGCACGTGCAGCCATATATAGCAACATTTCGCTATGGCAACTTATTTGTAAATCGTTCCTGTGTAATAGAATCTCTCGAATAGAATCCCCCAAGCGTGTGCTACCAGGATCTCGACAAGCTATTACATCATAGCCTTGTTCTGTTAACCATTTACATGTCAGTTCGATCTGTGTCGATTTGCCACAGCCTTCGCCGCCATCGAATGACAAGAACATCATACACTCCTGTGGTTTTTATATGCAGCGTATTTAACTAATATGCTGCCACTAGCACTACAACTGCGTCCAAATACATTTGACGACGTTATTGGGCAACCGCATCTGACTAGCCCAGACGCTGTTTTTCGGAAATGCATCGAGGCTGACAATTTCTCTAGCTTCGTTCTTTATGGTCCATCTGGAACTGGTAAGACTTCTATCGTCCATGTTCTAGAACATAAGTTTAAGATACACAAGTTCAATGCGACTACTTTTACTGCGAAAGAAGTCCGCAAAGTTTTAGATGGCGACGATAATGTCATCGTCATGATTGACGAATGTTATCGTCTTACCGCGCCACAGAGCGACATATTACTTCCTTATCTTGAAACTTCGCGTGTTAGGTTTATAGGCTGTACTGTCGAGAACCCGTTCCATTCAATGCGGTCTTCACTTTTATCTCGATGTCATATTTTCGAGACAGAGCCACTTTCACAACTCGACGTGTTGAAAGTCTTAATTAGAGGTGTCAATTGTCTTAAACAGAGTTGGCCAATCCACCTTGATAAAGATGCAGCCAAGCACATCAGTATCGTTGCTAATGGCGATGCACGCAAGGCACTGTCGATTCTCGAAATGGCTTTTAATTACAAGAACAACATCACCATCGACATAGCCAAGAGGGTCGCACCATCGAAATATTTTATACTGGCGGATCAGGATCATTTCGATTTAGCATCGGCATTTCAAGGCAGCATCCAAGCTAGTGATCCAGATTCAGCAGTTTTCTGGTTAGCAAAATGGTTAGAGTCTGGTGAAGATCCACGATACATAGCAAGACGCCTGATGGTAAGCGCGTCGGAAGATGCTGCCGGTACTCCGATATGTGCCGCTGTTGCACATGCTGCATATATCGCAGCTAAAGAGGTTGGCCGTCCTGAATGCGATATACCGTTAGCGCACGCTACCATTTTAGTTGCTACTGCACCAAGAAACAAATCTGCTGCATGTGCAATCTGGTCGGCTGTGAGTGATGTGCGGCATGGTGTTACTGTTGAGGTTCCAAAAGCTTTGAAAGATAGTCATTATAAATCGTGCGAAAAGCTCGGGCATGGCACATATAATGATGGCATGAATCAAGAAGCTTATGTCAGTGTTGGCCGAAGGTATTACAAGCCCGAGGAATGGGTCTAAACTATATTGCTACAAAAACACGGAGCATATATAATGAAGATTGAGATAGACCTGACAGACGCAGCCGCCAAAGAATTGACACGTATCTCTGAGCGGACTGGGATACCGAGAGCTAAGGTTATACAGAAGTCGTTTAATCTTTTTCGTGCGTATCTGGCGGCAAGAGATAACAGCGACGAATGGGCTATTGTCCCAAGCACCAGCGAGATTGATTACGACGAGTTATCAAGAGTCACTGTACCAGGAATAAAACTATGATAGATTTCGCTCATATGATAGAGCGCCTGAAGTCGTGGTCGGACGCAAAGCATACCTGCACGCAATGCGGTATGCTTGAACCGGCTTGCGAGTGCCGCGATGGACATGAAGAAGGTCAAAATTGGGCACCAACAGAAGAGTCGAGATTCATCGACGAAGCAACTGTGGCGATGGAAATGTTGTTGAAATTTGCAGAAAGAGCATGTCCTAAATGCGACGGATGCGGCAAACTTCTTCTTGAGGGTGGCGTTGTTGAGGCTGACGGCATCACGAAAAAGCCAGCACGTGTCGTGTGTGTTGAATGTAAAGATCCAAATTTCGTGCCAGAGCCATCGCGTGCTTCGTTGTCTTTGGAGAGTTGGACATTGACTGACGGCGATACCGAAGAAGTTTTGAAAGCACTGGCAAACGGATTTGCTATGCCAAGGATAGAAATAGAACAACTCAAACCGTTCGTTCCACCACATGGGTAGACCAGAAGAATTGCCGGAAGATTTGCGGTCATTTGCACGACATTTTCAATCTGGGTGTGAATGCAAGTGCGATTTATCTGTTGGTTTTGTTTGTGAATCGTGTGTGTTGTATGGGTTGATGTTTGATGCTGCATCGGAAATCGAAAAATTGAGAAAAGCGACAGCAGATAAACGCAAATCAGACAGAGAGCACATAGCCACTCTACCGGCTGCTTATCGCACCAGTATGACATATGTTGGCAGAAATATTTATACTATCGACGGCATGAAGGGTCTGTATTGGCTCTATAAAAGGATTCAAGACAAAGACCTACCTAGAGTGTCGGCAAGACGACAAAGTACACGCGGATGTAGCTGGGCTGAATCAGTTTTTGTGCGCGGCAAAGAATTAGAGGAGCTGTTGAAGCCCGTATTATGCGAGTAGTTCATTGCAAGAAAACTAGTTACACAGAGTACGTCGGCAGACCATCGGCTTTTGGCAATCCTTTCACTATTGGTATTGATGGGACCAGAGATGAGGTTATTGAGAAGTACGAGGCTTATGCTCGCAATAACCCTGACCTATTAGAACTTATCAGAGATCTTCCAGAGGATGCTGTGCTTGGTTGTTGGTGCCATCCAAAATCATGTCATGGCGATATTATTATCAAGCTCTGGGAAGAAATGCACACTCCTCAAATATAGTGCATGCGTCTACTACTGCTCTCTGAATCTGCTAATTGGGATCTTGACGTTATCGACTCACACGAGGAGATATCACCCAATAACACATATCTGAATAGTGAAGTTGAAGCCAGAAAAGGTGATAAAATAGAGTTCGTTACTTATCTCGCTTTCCTAGAAACAACTAACGAACGTGGCTTCAAGATCGGGCTCACAATCAGGATTGAATTGATCATCAACGATAGGTCTGGTATCGCTTGGATTGATTGGATTGGTAAAGGCCCAAATAGACATAACAACGAGGAGCGGATACCTGGCTATGCCAATTTGAGGCAATTACTTGCTCAAATTGCCAAACGACACAGGAGCATCAAACGTTTTGCCGCCGACCGACAGAGCGGGATGAGGGAGAAGCATCCAGAATTCAGACAAGATAATTTTAGATTATCGGCTGATAGACTACGGACAGAAGCAATCTCTGGTAGAAAGATCACTACCAATGATAAACTACAAATCGATTACATTGACCCAGAAGAAGATTGGGAAGCAGCTGAAGATGTTTTCCAGATAGCAAAAAAGACTGGTATAAGGCCAAATCGAAACAAAGATGTGCGTCTTGTTGCACGTGTCGGAGATACGGTTATTGGTGGTGCCTTTACTGCGACCTACGAAGATGAATATGATGGTGAGTTTTATCAGACGCTAGATTTTGATGTCACTGTTGATCCACAATGGCAGGGATATCAACGTGTTGGTTTACGGCTGATAGAGAGCATAATACGATTTGCTGAAGAATCAGATTGCCAAGTCGTCACAGCGTTTGTTATCAATTCGCGCCTAGCACGTATATTGGATAGTAAATTCGGATTCGAGGGATTGGGTCAGAATTGGGATGGTAGGTCGGTTGTTATGACCAAGTATCTCTAATGTCTTCTGCATTGTGAGCAATCAGAACATAGTGTGAGTTTTGCTTGCTGCGATTTTATGTGGCAGTCTCTTAGTGCGTTATACTCTGTACCATGCCATATTTCTTCAATGGTTTGTTGATAGACATTACCAAGACAATTCTGCCCGTGTACGTCGGCGTGGCATTGAGCAACCATGCCGTCTACTAGTATTGTAAATGTTCTCCATAATCTATTACATTTAACAAATTGACCGGCAACTTTAGTACCATGTTGTCCGCCCCAGTTGTGCTTTGGCCCTAGTGCGAATTCTACAGGAAAGTCTATTAGCGTAGTTGCACTATGGCTCGTACAACATGTTACGTATATTCGTGTTCTCGATTTCATCGAGTCACGTATTCTTATCAACCCTTTGATGTTGCTCGCTACTTCCGACCATTTTAATGGTTGCCTGACAGACTCGAACTCTTCCGGCGTTGCTCCATCAACACTTATTTTGATTTCATCTATACCGCTATCCAAAAGCTTCTGTGCTCTATCGGAGGTTAGCAATGAACCATTAGTGAAGATTTTAGTATAGACACGACACCTTTCTTTCACTAATTTGATTCTGTCCTCTAAATTGGCATCTAATAATGGCTCACCAAAATTATGTAGATGTATTTCTGATAATTTATTTCTAGAACACTCGTCGGTTATCTTATCAAATAAATCGTCCGACATAATGTGTATAGGACGTGTCATTGTATTATGTGGGCACATAATACAATGAGCATTACACGCGTTAGTAGTCTCGATTCGTATTACTGGTGGAAACTTTGCCATAATGTCACCAGCATACATACTTTCGTCGATGAAATATAAAATAGAAAAGGAGACACTACAATGGTCGAGATTTTAATTGCAATGTATTTCGGCGGGTGGTTTAGCTCTGCTGCACCATTTTATGCAACAGCAAAAGCAGCGAACCCCAATCAACCAATTAGGAATGCTTTCAAGGCGCTTGGGCTGTCGGCTGCATGGATCATCTCAATCATCCCTATTGTGGTGACATTTATCAAGGACTTGATTGAGAGATTTAAGCCAACTACGAAGGCATAATTTTGGCTGGTGATGCTTCTTGTCGTAATCTATCGATTTCTGCAAGAGCCATCTTGAACGCATTTAGAACTTCTGATTCTACAAGCAGACCAATAAACTTCCTAAAGGGCTGCTTCTCATTATTCATTTCGATTAGCCTGCATCGCCACATTTCTTCGAATTCTGGCGTCCATTCGCTCATAATGCTGCCTCTATTATCGCCGTAAAGCTATTATTACCTATTGTTATTTCGTCTCCGTGTCGTAAGGGCATGCTCTTATCAATACGCTGTCCGTTAATAGTTGTCCCTGTTTGTGTTCCTAAATCCCAAACCATGAATCCATCTGTATCTCTGTCGATCATGCACTGATAATGACCTATAGATGAGTCATCTAAGCTTACAAGGTCGCCATTGGTGCCACGACCTACGATCACTGGGAATTGATAGAACTTAATAGATTTCGGTGGCGATGATAATTCTAACATATAGCTCCTGTTGCCTTACTCTTCAAATACCTGCTATGGATGTATTTAAGGTCGTATAATTTATGGATATTATTCTTCTCACCAGCCTAGATGAAATCATGGCCTGCTATTTAAGCGGGCATCAACTCAACGAAGAGATTAGAAGAATGTGTGCCGCTTGGGCAGATGGCACTAAGAGATATGATGTCAAAATCGTCAACGAATGGCCTGATAGCTATAATTCTGCGGCTTCGGACGTTAAAAAGGCTCAAACCATCGCAGCGATACAAGCCGACGAAGATGTAGTATTTATGGCTAGCTTGTCACCTAAACGCAAACAAAACAACGGAGAACTGCTATGGTCTTCCTTGAGTTAGCAGAGCTGCTCATATCTGCTCTGATACTATTAGTGTTCACTACTCAGATATTTTTACCATTATGGAAAGGAGAGAATCTATTCCCGATTTTCCGAAAGAAGCTTAATAGGCTTAATGATGAAGTCGCCGAAGTCAAGGAAGAAGTCGGCATAGCGACGACCAAGCGTAGAATCAAGAAACTAAAAAGAGTTGTTCAAGAACTAGAAAGCGAGGATGAGAGCGATGACTAACAAACAGATTGTGGCGTTAGTGTTAGCCGGTATCGTGCTTGTGGCGATATTGGCGTCGATCGGGAATTTGTTCGAGAATCTCGATGCTGGATCGGTCATGGTAATCCAGAGCCCTGTGAGTGGAGATTTAGCCTGGTATACTTCACCTGGTGTGAAGTGGCAAGGGTTCGGCAAGGTTACTAAGTATCAGAAGCGAAGCCAACTTTGGTTTAGTGCTAAGAGTGACCAAGGTAAGGCTGCTGATGAGTCAATCAAGATTCGATTCAACGACGGCGGGCACGCCCAAGTTTCTGGCGGTATTTCTTGGGAGATTCCGTTAGCTGACGACAAGTTGACCAGCATCCATACGAAATTTGGTAGCCAACTAGCTCTTGAGCAGCAACTTGTAAAGACTATCATTGAGAAGTCTATCTATATGACTGGTCCTCTTATGAGCAGCCAAGAGTCATATGCTTCGAGGCGCAATGAACTTCTATACCTGATCGAAGACCAGATCCAACATGGCATCTGCTTGACTAGGACGACACAAGAAAAGACAAAAGATCCAATCACAGGTGCAGAGAAGACGATTGCATTGGTTTCTCTGGTCACTGATAAAGATGGCAAGCCAAAACGTGCAGAAGATTCTCCATTGACGGAGTTCGGCGTGAAGGCTTTCAACCTATCTATTAATGAAGTTAAGTATGATGATCAGGTTGAAGGCCAAATACAGCAACAACAGAAGGCCACAATGCAAGTCCAGATTGCTATGGCCAACGCAAAAGAAGCTGAGCAGCGTGCTTTGACGACTGAAAAGGAAGGTGAAGCGAATGCTGCGAAGTCTAAGTGGGAGCAGTTAACAATAGCTGCTAAGGCGATCGAGCAGGCTAACCAAGAGAAAAAGGTTGCCGAGACGTTGGCCCAACAGAAACTCGCTGTTGCCGAATTGGATGCTAAGGCTGCTCAACAGTTTAAGCTTGCCGAAACTCTCCGTGGTGAAGGTGAAGCCGCTCGCCGCAAGCTTGTGATGGAAGCTGATGGTGCCTTGGAAAAGAAACTCGAAGCTTACACTACGGTTAATAAGTACTACGCAGATGCCATCGCCCAGCACCAAGGTGCTTGGGTACCATCGGTTGTTATGGGTGGCAGTAATGGCCAGGCTGGGATTGGTGCAGTTGATTTGATTAGTCTTTTGACAGCTAAAGCTGCTAAGGATTTGTCACTCGACATGGCTCCGAAGGCCACGAAGATGCCAGCACCCACTCCAGCTCCTCAGTAGTCCGCAGGTTCTTCCGAAACCTCCGAACGGGCGGTCTTGGCAACGAGACCGCCCGTTTGCGTAGATATTCCCAGCAAAGATAGGTTGTAATAGGGAGTATCTATATGTTGATGACAAGAACGCAGCAATCCGGTCGATACAATCCGAAAATCAGTTTCAACCGTGGTCTCACGGCACAGACTGGATTTCTACCAGAGGGCACTCAACTGCTCCAAGACGTTTGGCCACTGAAGGTAGTCGATACCAAACAAGTGATTGGTGAAGGCGTCTTAGGTGGCGCACCGATTACTCGTGTTACCGGTATTTTTCAAGTGGCTGACGACCTGAATGCCAATGGCCGCATCTATCCGCGACCGGTAGTAAGGGAAGCGGTTGAAGCGATCCAAGAAGATTTGGCAAATCGATCGGTTTGGGGCGAGTTCGACCATCCTGCTGATGCCAAAATCCATCTAGAGCGTATCTCTCACCTTCTGACCAGGATATGGATGGAAGGTAAAAACGTCTATGGCGAAGCCGAAATCATCGACGATCTCCCCTTTGGCCAACAGCTAAAGACGTTACTCAAGCGTGGCCGCATCGGAATCTCTTCACGTGGTATTGGTGACATGGATGTCCGAGATCAAGGCGGTCAAGAGACATACTACGTCACCGAAGGCTACCGGTTTGTTACGTGGGATGCTGTTGCTGAACCATCAGTGACCGGTGCTATCCTCCACATTTGTGAAGGTAAGCTGAAGCCGCTGAATCGCTCTATCCGGCAGAGTGTGCCAAAGGGCGCATTCACAGTCGAGACTTACCAGAAACGCTTGGCGAAAGAGATTTCCGAATATCTCGCCAAGAACAGACGCTAACGACATTAGCCATCCATGGTTTTGTTACGTAATAGTGTCGGTTAGTATTTTAATCAATATCAATTCAATCAACCGAGGAGACTATCATGTCGAAGCCATGCAAGGGAGATCCTGCTGTCGATGTCGCCTGGAATTCGTTTATCGGCGAGGCCATATCTTGGCCGAAGAAACTTAAGAATATCTCGCTAAAGGACCTCAGAAGGTCTGCGAAAGTCCTAAAGAAGCTCGTAGCTGATGTTGATGATAGTATCATCGAGCGTATCCAGCAAAGCCAGGGTGGGCAGAAGGGCGATCGCATCAAAAAGCAAACGGCTGAAGTGGTACATCCACGCCAGCGTGTTAGATATTGTTAAGTTTATGGGATTCAATTATTGCAGAGCTTGTGGTTATACACATACTAAGCCTGGAGCAGGCCGCATAAAAGACCCGCAAGCTCCATGGTGGGCATTTTGGCGAACTATCACCTGCCCTGAATGTGACGGCGACGGGTTTGCAAAACCGCCAGGATGGCCAGATAAAGCAGAAATAGCGAGATTAAGACCACCGCCACCTTGCGGGTCCGGATCAATTATTCCAGTGCCGCACAACACCAGCTACTATACATAAGTTCGTGATGATATAGAGCATTACAATAGCTGTTCTAACGGCTGCAATTACGTCGGCTTCGAAATTGGTAGCCCCAGCTTTCTCGCCAAGTGCCTTTGCCCAGATACGCCATAATTTTCTCATAATTCGGCGATCTGTTCTCTTACACTTTGGTCGTTCACTGCTACCTTATATGGTTTGCGACCGTCGATCTTATCAGAATGACACAAGCGGCATCTTGGGCGACCGCAGCCGCACGGACGTTTCTTGCGGAATTTTCCAAGAGGTTTAACGAATTCATTATCAAATTCGTCAACTCTGTGGAGCGATTCAATCCAAATTTTGGATTGACGTTGCATGATATGGCGTTCTTCTTGCCATCTCTTCATTTTTGGGCTCCTTGCTCGGCCCTGAACGTTCCTTGCGGCAGATCTGCAAATCTACGGTGCCGTTTCCACGAATTGTGCATACTTCCAATTTGCACGTCTGTTTTCATTGAATGGACTGCTCTAACAAGCCACCCATCATCCCAGCTTCCATCTGCTTTTTTCAGGCGAATAATGAGGCCAATTTCGGCGAATTTAGACGGAATCCACGCGACTTCTCTACGGCCGTCACTACGGTGCTCTAACTCACATTGATGATAAGTCGTTGTGTTGACCTACTCATCCTCCTCATCGTCGTCATCGTCCCAGTCTTCGTCGTCATCCTCGTCCCAATCATCGTCGTCCCAGTCTTCGTCGTCATCTTCATCTTCTTCGTCGTCGTCGTCGAACTCATCATCGTCATCTTCGAATTCGTCGTCGTCGATGTCGTCGTCGATGTCGTCGTCGATGTCGTCGTCGAGTTCATCTGTGATTTTCGGCAGTAGTTTCATTAACATGGCAATTCCTCCAAGTATAAGAATTACTCGCAGTAAAGTTTCATTAAAATACAATTACTTGCAGTCGTCAATATTATTTAGACGAACATGAAGATTGTATTCGGCCTCTTCTGGTGTTTTGCCCTCGGCATTGATAATCCATTTTTTACCGGGTTCGGTGCGTTCCGCTATCGCGCAAAATGGCAGGAACGGTGGCCAGTATTTCTGTTGAAATACTCTTATTTCCCAGTGGTGTTCAGCCATCGGGCTTCCAACTCTTCGAGTTCTTTATGCGTAGTAGCTTTATCGAGATCGATGAGAAATTGCCCGAATTCAAGCACTCGCATATTTTTCACTTTATCGGATTTCGACCACTTTCGACGAATATCCGACTTTCTACGCGATAATGTCTTCTCGGCCACTAATTCCATCACGCAATATCCTGCCGCATCTCGATATAGGACGCTATCCGGTTATATAATTGTTCTGCTCTGGTAGCACCGGCGCTTGGTGGTAAATTGATGCTGTCAAGAAGAGTATGGCACCTAGTGATATACTCCAACTCAGCCATGATCTTGTCGGTGGTTTCGCGATATGTCGCAGTATCAGCCATAGCGAACATTCCTTGTTACTTGAGATTGATAACTTGTTTGAAAACCAAGATCAGCGGATCGGTCGTCCTGTCATCTGGGACGATAGAGACGACCAGAAATATTTCTTTCTTCGCGTTCGTGTAGAGATTGACGTGAGAAGTTGTGTTGGCTGGGATTCTGACAGCTACCTCGTCAGGGGGAATTAACCTCTTTGCATCCGGCCAATTGATCTGGGTGACGAACGATAATTTCTTATCACGCGCCCACTGCATAAACTCTGTGTTAGTGAACGATTGCATACTTCTCTCCGCTTTTCTTTGCGTTTCTTTGTCGCTCCGACTTCGAACGCCTCGCTGCATCCGCTGGGCGAAAAAGGCCAAAGAAGATATGTCGGAACGCACCCGAAGCTTAAATACGTCGTCTTTGGTCGCTTTATAGCACAAATTACATTACCAATTAACTAACTGTCGTTTTTGTGCTATAATTTAATAGGAGAAATTATGGATTTCTGGCAATATCGGACAAGTAGGATTCTTCTGAACTCGGTGTCGCCGATTAAGAAGAACGCTGATGAATTTTATCCAGAATCCATACGTTCGTCTGTTGCATTCAACGACAGGGCCACCTATAAACAGCAGACAATAGAAAGAGCTTGGGAGGCCGATAAGTGCCCATATTATCGCGTCTATCCGTCGATAATCCCAATGCTTCTGAAGCTAAATTTAGAAGTCGATACCGGGTTGATAAGAATACCGCAAGGACTGCGTGTGTTTGCAATCCACTTCCCGAAGATTGACCATAAACTGTCTTTCGATTTCGACGGGCGGCATTATAATGTCCGCTCAATCTTATGTGGTCCCGTCACATTATCATCAAAAGGCGAGATTTACGACGGCATATCGATTTGGGTTGATTTCGGCGAGACATACGGCATAAGCGACCCGTCTTCGAATGCAATTATCAAAGACGTTATAATCCCATCATATATCAACATACCGGTCAAAAAGGGACTAACGGTTGAAGCTGCGAGTGATATGCTTCAACACGATCCGTCTTCCGCATGTGGCGTGGTAATGCCGGAAAACATCTATACGGGAATTATACGTCTTGTCTGTACTATCTGCTTGTTGGAGAATGATCCAACAGTTATTGAGCCGGATGTGCTCGATAAAGACAGAATGAAATACGAATTATGTCCTGATCAAAAGCTGGTCGATCGTGCAATCAGACGCGGCAAATACGGCTGGAATATTGGCAGAAAAATCGAAATAATGCCTCACGTTCGTGGGGATAGCCCATTTGCTCTGTATTGGACTGGTAAGGGTAGAACGATACCGATCATTCGCCACAGGAAAGGTTGTATCGTTCATCGTGAGTTAGTATCAAAAGTTTCAACAATTCAGGATTACGATGAGCAGCACGAAAGCAAGAAAGATCGCAAAGCAACCAGAAGCCAAGATCACCAAGGAAGCGAAGATCGCCAAGGAAGCGAAGCCGCCGATCACTCCGGAGAAACAGGCGTATCTTGACAGGTGTGAGAAGCGGAAACAACTGTTGGCGAAAAGGAAGCGACCTGTTGAAAAGGTTAGGACTTACACGCCTCCTGTGAAGGGTGAAGCGCCGTTCGCTTACATGGTCGAAAGAGGGCCGAAAGTACAAGAGCAGGATGCAGTTGAAGAAACTGCAGAGCAGCATGGCACAGAATAAGTGGTACGTCACAGAGACGCCTTGCTTTCCTAATTCATGGAAAGTCGTCAACGATTATTATCGTCCAGATAACGCGGCTTGCAATTACTTCCCTACACATGGTGAAGCTCAGCATGAGGCTGATGAGCGCAATAAACGCGAAACGATAATCGATAATGCTTTTGACGCCGTAGCTGAAAGGTTATAATGCCAGTAGGATATAAAAAATGTCCTGACTGCGATCATATGATGCCCACGGGCAGATCGGTATGTTCTGCGTGCGGGCGTGTTTTCTTTCATATCGTTAACGGCGTCCACTTATATGATCGTAAGCGACGATATATGGACCAATGCCCGCAATGTAAGCGCTATTTATATATCAATATGTACAGTAGGTGCGGCTGTGGAAATGATCTTAGGAAACTCAGAGACGAGTTGCGAGCAACTAGAGGGAATACGTTGCCCGCGTTGCAGTAACAAACTGCGCAAACTACCAGATGGTTCTATGTTATGCTGGAAATGTGAGCTACATCGCAGGCCAGCAGATAGAATCCTGATACGACCAGATACGAAATTTTGGATTCTGAAACGCAACGTTGGCCGTGTGCCTCCTGGTAGTGAAGTGGAGATCTGTGCGTGTAACGAGTTGTCTGGTGTGTTTGGGACATTCAAGGAGAAAGTCGACTGGATACTTAAATCAAAGACCGGTTTTGTGATTGCTACATCTTTTGACATAGAAGATTTAGCAATCATGATCGTCGAAAACGAGTGGTACGCACAGGGTCCGGAATCTTTACTCACCATATTGAATCTGTTGATTGACGAAAAATGAAAGAGCAACCATCGATTCAACATCGAGAAAGTCTGGTGCCTTACGCAAGGGCTGCTGGTATTGCTGTTCCCCTAGACTTATACGATACGTCCGAGGGGTTCAGGCATTGGAACTTATATTGCGACATACAGATCGAACGCCCAATATCATCCAATGATGCGCTATTGCACAACGCAAAGATGATTGCTGCCATTTCTAACGAGCGGCTCGAATCAACTTCTGAACCATTTGTGTTCGAAGAAATCAGCGGCTTGCTGAAATGATTCCTTCTTAAATCGCCGTGCGAATTCCCAGTTAAACTTTATATGTGGGAATCCACAGACGCATAACGTTAATCTCTAGACACGGTGGTACAGATGGCACCTTCGAGCAAGCATGACGATTGTCCATTCAAGGATATTGTTTTCCCAGAGAAGCGTACATCATCTCCAGAACCAGACCACAGAATGGATACTCGCGTCGGGCGGCTGGAGGGCGTTGTCGAATCGCTAACTAGAGACATCCAAGAAGTTTCTCAGAACATCAATATGATGGGAAAGGAAATGGGGAACTTCAGGGAGATGATCGGCGAAACCCTCACAAGGATGCGAGAGGGATTTACTGCACAAATCGAATCTGTAACTGATCGACTGACTACATCTTCCAAGCCGCAGTGGCAAAGCATTTTTGCTTTTGTTGCTATGGGGCTTACAGTACTCGGTATGGCCGGTGCCGTTGTTGGTATGCTATTTAGTGGACAGACAGCCAATATAACACGATTGCAAAATGATACGGCTGTTATTACTGAGCGGATGTTTGCTGCTCAATATGAAAAAGGTAAAGCAGATGCATTTTCTGCTGAAACAAGCAGTCATTTGACGAAGTTAGATACGACACTTCAAAGAGAAATGACGTTAATGCAACAGACGACTGATTCTAAGATAGCAGCAGTCGACAAAAACGTCAACGATTATATCGACAAAGTTCAAGACGCGCTAAAAGATTTTCGTGCATGGCGATTAGACCACGCTACCAAGGGTGCTGAGATAGATGCCAGCCTAACAGCTAGACAAACAATGGTTATCGAGCAGCTGCGCGATTTAGAAAGTAGACTTGAGCATGCCGAAGAACGGCATCGTCAAGATGTTAAAGATATTAATAAGAAGTAATTAGGAAACGCTTCTTATTGCCAGTATCTTCTGTACCATGGTCCATGGGTCGATGTTGCTATTCTTAAGTGTTGGATCAGACGATAAACTATATAATTCACGCTCAAAAGATGGCTGATCCATCGCGCCGTTCTGCCAAGAATCTACCAACCCATACAATTTCGACATTAGTGATCCGCAATTACTTACGTCATGTTCGTATAATCCGACACCGCCTTCTAATTCTTTGACATCGCGGCTTGGCCTATGGCGTAGTCTTGTGTCGAAATCAGGAAAATCCGGCTCTTCGAGATCGGTTTCCTCTTCATCTTCGGCTTGTGCGTCTGGGTCGATCTGATCATTACATAATGGCTCGAAAGCCATGGGCTGTTGCTGGACACTATCTCCAAAAGCTGGATTCGTTATTCCTTCGATTTGGTCGTCGCCAAAGTCTTCCCAATTACCCGGCAGTGTGTTTAATACATATCCTTCTACGATAGTCGGAACCCAGAATTGGCCTGTTTTATCTGAATATTCGTTGAATAGGTGTGATCGGTCGGAAGCTAACAAATTCATAAATTCATGACGATCGACAATTATACCATCCCTACAACAAAACGTACGGAATGATTCATAGTAGATAGTTTCGTGATGCGATATGAATTCCTGTAGTAATTGTTCCGGAGACACATCAATTGATTCAGAAATCAGCGATGCGACCAGTTTTGGATTATTCAAGATTGTGTCTCCCATACGATATATTTTAACAAAAGATAAAGTGATAATGAGGAATCACGATGATACAACCACTAGGTAGCGTAAATGCGTTTCTAGAAGACATTATGGCGCGTAGGGGTAGTATAACTGTCGCTGGTAATCCAAATCGTTTTGGAATTGAGATGGCTGGCGGCAGCGTGGTAGAAATGACCCCATTTGAGCCAGATCCTGTGACTTATCGGCACTGGTATTATTACAATACTGCCAGCAATATACTAATGCGAAAAGTAGTTATTGCTACAACACCTATTCCAATAGCTTATTGGAAACAAATTAGTAATTAATCAGGTATCGGATTAGCTCGCACACCTCGGCTCGGCGCTACGTCTGGGCGCATATGATGGCCGATAACAACATTGCTGAGATCTGAGTCTGCGTGAATAGCTACGTTATAAGCATCTGGTAGCATAACCATCCTTGGCCGATAATTCTTTGGTGAAGAGGTATACAACTTCACCAATGCCACTTCATCGACATCCTGGCCAGTTTTTTGTCTCCAAGCCTCAATAAATGGCAAGGCTATAGGTTTGAAATAGAGTGTCCCTGTAAGCCAATGCCCACTTACAGATGCTAAAGCCATCTCACAATCAATCGTCTCGAATAGGCTAGGATATGACAATATTTCGGCATCTGCATCGAGCCATAATAATGGTCTGTTTAATTGCTTTAAGAGTTTCTGGATTACGACTATCTTAGTAGCACATCCAGCATCCCATCCATTTTGTTGTTCTAAGGGTAATACGAGATGTGGTAAGTCGAATCTAATGCAGCTACGTACTAACCTAGTCACGCAGCGTTTGTAATAATCACCAAGATGGCTTGTGATTGTGAAGGCAGTAGCTATCAATGGGAATTTCGGATTGGCAGAAAGCGACTCGATCATGGTGTCTTGGGGAGGCTGATAGTATGCAGAACTTCTTTGATCATATCTACATCTTAAATTTGGATAAACGCACGGATAGATGGCAGACAATCCAAAGGCAGTTACATTTAGCTGGTATAACAAAAGCGGTTCGATTTCCAGGTATCGCGAAACAACCAGGATGGATAGGGTGTTATGAGTCACATCTAGCCATGCTGCATAAGGCGAAGGATACTAATGCCAGAAACGTTCTTATCCTGGAAGATGATGCCGAACTTTATTCCGATTGGCAACTTAGCTGGCGACTAGGGAAAAGGCAGATTAAAGCAGACTGGGATATGTTATATTTAGGTTATAATCTTGACCCAGCAGCTGTAACAGAACCACCGCAGTTTGTAGCATCGAATATGTTGCTTTTAAATGATGCTTTAACTACACATGCATACTCGGTAAATCAGAAATGTTTTGACGGTTTGATTGCGTGTGTAGAATCTAATATTGGTTCTGGTGTTCCAATCGATGTAGTATATGCTAGATATTTTGGCCGCATTAAAGCGTACGGTATA